>Ga0163150_10000311_pt1 | contig 92417 bp, 87 predicted proteins | sample OliLakLV19P2IB_FD_148628 | JGI IMG/M metagenome (GOLD analysis project Ga0163150, IMG submission 148628) | Freshwater microbial mat bacterial communities from Lake Vanda, McMurdo Dry Valleys, Antarctica - Oligotrophic Lake LV.19.P2.IB | ecosystem: Environmental > Aquatic > Freshwater > Lake >... | reverse complement strand
CGTCGGCCGCTTGCCAACTGCCGCACCGCTTCGAGCTTGAACTCCCGGCTGAACCGTCGCCGCGTGTCCTTCATGGCCCACCTCCTCAGATCGGAATGTGCATCCGGTCTAACTCAGTGTCCACTTTTCCGGGGCAAGATCAAGGCCAACTCGGGGTGTGCCAGCCTAACCGCAGCCCTGATAGCCTCCAAGCCAGCTGGATTGGATCGGTACCAGGGCTCCACTCTACAGTCGACTCCATGGCTTGGCAGGAACTGGGCTCCGTGCAACAATGCCTCGCAGGGCCTCGGCTCTTCGTGCAGCAGTGTCATCGTGACTGGAACGAGTTAGAGGCCCGAAGATTGCCTCCCATCCATCCTTGTCCACGATCTTCAGGGAATCCCCACTCTCAGACGCCAGCCGCTTCCGGGTCGCTTCCGGAAGTAGCCCGGAGAGGTCATTCCCGTCCGGGTTGGCAGGGTCTGTGATTGTGATGGTGTCGATACTGTCCCTCAGCTGGGTCCAAACGGATCGCAACTGCTCCGGCAGGCGTTGGCTGGCCTCACCGGCGAGTGCATCGATGGTCAGCAACTCGATCGCGAAAGTCTTGACTGCGATGCCCCGCCTCACCTTCCAGAGCTTCATCAAGCGAATGGCCTCAACGACACCGCTGTCCTTCACATGGCTAATGTGAGTGTCGAGATTCGTCTTGAGTCGCTCCTTTTCCCCTGAGGTCGGGAAGAGGAAGACATCACCTTCATCCCCATCGACAAACCGCCCGGGAACAACATCGATGTGTGAGTCAGTGAGATTCAGGCAGTCGAGCACCCTGATAGCCGACCCTTTACTCTCGGTTTTGTACTTCTTCTGCAGCGATTTCTCAACGGATTCAAAAATCGCTCGCACGGTCTCTCCCGCACTATCGTCGTCCCGGGGGAAGTAACACGTCAGATCAAGGTCATAGGCTTCCTTGATCATCGTGCCCTTTGCCTTGGACCCGCCATATCGAATGCGTGGCGCGGACCCGAATTCCGCTCTGAGATGCTCCTCAACTTCGCTGCGGCGACGCCGCAGCTCATTCATTTCCGGGCTGTCGTCAGAGAGTGACTGCTCTTTCAGCACACCCTCCAGATATTCCTGATCAGTCATGGTCCAACCCTCTTGGGCGATTCGATTAATCGTGAGTTACTTCGACCAGATGTTGGTCGGTGATAACGCGGGCGAAGAATGAATGCGTAGGCTCGATGGTGATGTCAATGGCGACATTGACATGTGTGTATTACACACGTTGTGTTGTCCTCATTGACGGGGCACTTATCAGCCGCGATCTTGAGATTATGAAGCGTGAGGCCATCTATTCGCGTATCGGATCGATTATCCGCTCCAAGCGACGAGAAAAAGACTCGTCCCAAGAGTCTCTAGCCAAACGGTTAGGCCTATCTCGCGCGACCCTTGCGAATATGGAATCCGGTAGACAGAGGATCCTAGTGCATCAGTTGTACGCGCTAGCGGAGGCCCTATCCTGCAAGATCGAAGATTTCCTTCCCGCGAGTCATCATGAGTCGGGGCCGGATTCGCCGCTTGTGTTCTCAGAATCCCTGAGCACTCAGCAAAGATCGCAGTTGGAAAGGATGATCGGAGCCGTTCAGGCGCCTGGCACTAGATAGACCGGAGAGAAATCGTGCCACTAGCTGAGAGCCCAGCCGCACACGCCGCGCGGCTTCTTCAGGAATACAACCTCGAGCGAATTCCAGTCGCGGTCGACCGATTGGCGAAGCTGCTCGGCGCTCAGCTCCGCTATTCGCCCCTCGACGACGAATTATCAGGGATGGTGTATGTCAAGGATGAGGTGCCGATCATCGGCGTCAACTCGCTCCATCATCCGAACAGACAACGTTTCACCATCGCACACGAGATCGGCCACCTCTGTCGCCATAGAGAAGAAGTGTCCAAGGCAGTCCACGTGGATAAAGGATTTCCAGACACAGCCCTCAAGAGGGACTCCGTCTCAGGCGCTGGCACTGATCAACTCGAAATTGACGCGAATCGATTCGCTGCTGCCCTTCTGATGCCGAGACACGCGCTTGAAGCTGCCTTGGCGAGCAAGTCCCTAGACGTCGAAGACGAGGTGGCGATCCAATCGCTGGCCAAACGATTCCGGGTAAGTACTGCCACGCTTCAATACCGGCTCCGGACGCTGGGAACGGAACATCCGTGAGCCTGGTCTTCTACGACACTGAAACCACGGGCATCAGCACCTCTTTCGATCAAATTCTTCAGTTCGGCGCGATTCGCACCGATACGGAACTGAAGGAAATCGATCGGTTCAGTACTCGCTCGCGCCTTCAAGGGCGCGTATTGGCCCATCCAAAGGCATTGTTCGTTACCGGTGTCACCGTTGCCCAGTTGACCGACTCGTCGCTTCCATCCCACTACGAGATGATGCGAACGATCCAGCGCCAGCTCAATGGCTGGTCTCCTTCAGTCTTCATCGGCTACAATTCGCTCAGTTTCGACGAGCACTTGCTGCGTAGCGCACTTTGGAAGACCCTGCATTCACCCTACCTCACCAATACTGATGGCAACTCGCGCGCCGACGCCATGAAAATGGTTCAGGCGGTCAGCATCTTGCGCCCAGACATCTTCTCGATACCTACCGGAGAGAAGGGCGGGCCATCGTTCAAACTGGACGCCATCGCGCCTGCCAATGGCTTCGATCATTCCAGCGCCCATGACGCCATTGGCGATGTAAGCGCGACAATCCATCTATGCGGGCTTATTGCCGAACGTGCACCTGATTTGTGGTCTGATTTCATGCGGTTTGCACAGAAGGCCGCCGTTCTCGACTTCGCGGAGAACGAGCCCGCGTTCGGCCTCATTGAATTCAGGTACAACAAGCCATACGTGTATCTCCTCACCATGATTGGGCGTAATCGCGCCAACCAGGCTGAACTATACGCGTATGATTTAGGGGTTGACCCTGCAGAGCTGTCAGGGCTAACAGACGAGGGCCTTTCCAGCCGGATAAACGAGTCGCCGCGGCTTTTCCGCCGGATCAAGGCCAATGCGGCACCTATCCTGATAACACTCGACGGGGTGCCAGCAATTGCGGCCTCGCGATCTCTCGGGAACGATGAATTGCTCCGGAGGGCCGGCCTTGTAGCCACGGACAGCGCACTCGGTGCCAGGATTGTTGCGGCCATCGAACGCGACGAGAGGCCGAAGTCCCCGTCAGAGCACATTGAGGAGCAAATCTATGATGGCTTTGCTTCGCGAGAAGATATGGCGGTCGCCGATTCATTTCATCAAAAGCCATGGGAGGACCGCGCTGCAACTATCGATCAGCTCGCCGATGGGCGCCTCAAGGTGCTCGCTCGGCGGCTCCTTTACGATAAGGATCCCGAATTACTGAGACCCGACGCGAGAGACGCTGAGCGACGCCTAATTTCCGAAAGACTACTATCCGGCGCCACGGATTTGCCTTGGTGTACGCTGACACAAGCAATAGCCGATTGTCGCAAACTCATCTCAGCTCAACCCGCGGGCGAGGCCGAGCACCTTCGGGATTACTTAGCATATTGTGAATCTCGGCAAGAAGAGCTCAGGGCACTGGATTGAATGGGGCGCAAGCACTTCGTCCTGAATCGACCCGTACTCATTTGCGGTGACACGTCTTGCGTAAGCTCCCCTAGCCGGCACACAGTGAAAAGGAGACTTTGGGACCCTCAGAAGGTCCTATGCGGAAGTCCCGATTCACCAAGTCTCAGATTGTCCAGATCCTGAAGGAAGGCGATGCCGGCGTGCCGGTCGCCGATCTGCTCCGCAAGCACGGCATTAGCCGCGGGACGTACTTCAAGTGGAAGAGGAAGTACGGTGGTGCGTCGGTCCCTGAGCTGCAGCGGCTGAAGGAGCTGGAGACCGAGAATGCCCGGCTCAAGCGGATGTATGCCGACATGGCGCTGGAGAACGCCGCCATCAAGGACATGCTCAGCCGAAAACTGTAACGCCGTCCGCGAAGCGGCAGGTGGTGGCGATCCTGGTCGGCGCGCACCAGCTGTCGGTGCAGCAGGCCTGCCGGATCGCCGGCCTGTCGCGGACGGCGCACGACCGCCCGCCGGTGGAAGATCCGGAACGCGATGCCGTGGTGATCGCGGCGCTGCAGTCCGTGGTGCAGGCCAGTCCACGCTGGGGCTTCTGGAAGTGTTTCGACCGCCTCCGGCTGCTCGGCCATCGCTGGAACCACAAGCACGTGTATCGCGTGTACTGCGCGCTGCGGCTGAACCTGGCGCGGCGCACCAAGCGCCGGGTCCCCACCCGCATCCGGCCGCCGCTCGACGCGCCGCCGGTGCTCAACACGACCTGGGCGCTCGACTTCATGCACGATGCGCTGTACGACGGCCGCCGCTTTCGCACGCTCAACGTCATGGACGAGGGCAATCGGGAAGGGCTGGCCATCGAGATGGGGACCTCGCTGGCGAGTGGCCGGGGGGTGGCGCTCCTGGAACAGCTGGTGGGCCAGCACGGTGCGCCGCAGGCCCTGCGCTGCGACAACGGTCCCGAGCTGATCGCGCAGACGCTGACCGACTGGTGTGCGGCGACGGAGAACGCCCTGCGCCATATTCAGCCCGGCAAGCCGGACCAGAACGCCTACATCGAGCGCTTCAACCGCACCTACTGCGAGGAAGTGCTCGATGCCTGGCTCCTCACCTCGCTCGACCAGGTCCGCGACGTGACTGCGGCCTGGCTGATGACCTACATCACGGAGCGGCCGCACGACAGCCTCGGCCGGGTGCCGCCCCTGACCTTTTTGCCGAGGTCCACACACGTCCCCGAGTCTGCCTACGAACTGTGTGCTTGACAGGGGAGCTTACGGTTGCGGAGCTTGCTCTTCAGACCATGGGGACGGCGGGATTCGAACCCGCGACCCGCTGAACCCCATGCAGGGAGTTGAGCCGTCAGCCGATGGCGATGGGCAATGGCCCCGGCGCCAAACCCTGCTGGCCGTGTGCTGTTAGCTGCCAGCTGTCCGCTGCCACCTACCAGCCTTTCCGCGTCGCCCTGCTCCCCCCTTGCGTCAATTGGTTGACGACCGCTTGAGGGATTGGTGCGAGGTTGTGGCACCCACACAGGAGCTTTCCCCGTGAAGTCCACCACCCTCTCCCTCCCCCGCCCGGAAGACCCCTCGGATGTCGCACTCCGCGTCGCGGATCTGCTGGCGGAGTCCTTCGCCCGTGGCCAGCGCAATGCCCTCCTCACGGCGCGCGCCCTTTCGGAGGAAGAGTTGCGCCTCGGCCTCGACTTCGTCTCGACCGTGCTGGAGGTCGCCTCGGGCTCAGCGCGGGTCATCGCGATGGTCCTGGCCGAGCGGATCGAGCCGCCGGCCCGGCCGTCGTTCCATTGAGCCCGCCAGCGCCGTTAGGGAATCAAGTGGACTTCGGCCACGTTCTTCCAGCCCAGCCAGTCGTTCGGGCCAATGACGACCCGCGTGGCGGGATGCGCGTCGATGAGGATGGATGAGATCTCGAGCCGATACCCGAGCCGACGGCGCGTTTCCAGCCGCTGACCCGAGGTGGCGAGCCACCGGGCTCGCGCGGTCAGGTCATCCCACGCGATATACCAGACCAGCGCCGGACCGGTGGGAGACTCATACACGCGCAGCCGGTCGCCGCCCCAGCCCAGCGCCAGCGGTGTGTTTACTTCGGCGGCATTGGCGAGGTCGGCCGCGAGGACGCGCAGGTCGAACTCGCCCATGACGTCGTCATAGATCACCCGCGGCTCATCGGTGACAAAGCGGAGGGTGAGGGGTGTGTCGCCCCTGCCGTAGCGATCCGGGTGCAGGATCTGTTCGGTTGATACCGGCATCCGGGCGCCGTAGGGCAGCGTGTCGCGCAATTCGGAGCCAGCCCACCAGCGGAGAAAATCCGCCCCGGCGAGGTAGGGAAAGATGATCGACTCCCGGAGGATCCGGGGCGCCTTGTTGTAGACCGGCATCGCGGCCTGCTGGCCGCGGAACTGCTCCCGATACGTTTCCCAGAACTCCGGCATGGCGAAGAGATTCTGGTCTGGCACCATGACCTGAAGTCCGGCGAGAGTTGCCTGACCCTCGAGGATCGATTGCGCCGCGGCCAGCCGGTCGTTGTCGCCCCGCTGCCGCATGATCGAGTCGAGCGGCACATACTGGTGCTGCAGCGCGTGCACCAGCTCGTGCGCGACCACCGCCTTCACGAAGATCGGGTCGGCGTTGGCCACGACGAAGAGCATGGTGGAATCGGGTTCGTAGAAACCCACGATCTGTTCGGTGAAGAGATCGAGCAGCAGCGCCCGCAGGTCGGCGGTATCGGGCAGCAGGCCGAGCAACCGGTAGGTGGCCTGCAGCCCGCGGGCCCGCTCGGCGGGGAGTTCCTGATCGAGCTTCTGCAGCAGATACGCCCGCACCTGATCCCGGGTCCGCACGGCGGAGCGCGGTGGTGTGCGGAACCGGAGGCCCGTGGCCTTTTCCACCGCGGGGACCAGGCTGTCGACAAGGTGGGCGATGGTCTCCCCGTCCGTCGCCGGCTTCTGGCCGCGACAGGCGCCCGCGCCAAGGAGCGCGAGCAGTAGCAACACGCCAGACCGGAGCCGGTTCACGGTTGCAGGACGAATGTCTTGTACCAGGCGATCACCGCCGGCCCCGCCAGCCACGTCGTCGCGGCCCCGAGACTGAGAAAGACGCCGAAGGGGACGAGGCGCTTCTGCCCGATCAGCGAGAGCGGCACGAAGATGAGGGTGCCGAGGAGGGCACCCAGGAAGATCGTCAGCAGGACACCCTGCCAGCCGACGAAGGCCCCGACCATCGCCATCATCTTGATGTCGCCGCCGCCCATCGCTTCTTCCTTGAACATCTTCGTGCCCGCCGCACCCACGGCCCAGAGCAGGACAAAACCGGTCACCGCGCCAATGATGGCCGCACTGAGCGCTTCGAGCCCGCCGCCGAAACCGAAGAGGAGACCGACGCCCAGGCCACCAAGACTGAATTCATCCGGGATGATGTAATCCCTCGCGTCGGTCAGCGCGATGCCCAGCAGGATGGTGAAGAAGACCGCGCCGGCGAGCGCGTGGAGGGAGAATCCGAAGCGCCAGGCCATGAACGCCCAGATGAGCGAGTTCATGGCCTCGATCAGCGGATACTGCACCGAGATGCCGGTTGCACACCGGCGGCACCGGCCACGCAGCAGCATCCAGGAGAGGATCGGGATGTTGTCATACCAGGCAATCAGCTGACCACAGCCGGGACACCGGGACCGGGGGCTGACCACCGACTCCTCCTTGGGCCAGCGGAGGATGCACACGTTGAGGAAGCTGCCGAACATCGCGCCGAATACTGCGGCGACCATGACCAGCATCCATTCATCGGTCACGACGCACCTCATAGAGGAGAATGCCGGCGGCGACTGCCACGTTCAGGGATTCCACCCCGCCGGAGAGCGGCACGGCGATGGAGCGCTCGGCGACGGCGGCCAGCTCCGGCCGCACGCCCCCGCCTTCATTGCCGAGCACCAGCGCGATGGCTCCGACGCGCTCGACGCGACTCACGATCATGCCATCGGACGCGGTGGTCCAGAGGGCCACCCCCGACCCGCGGGCCCAGGCGATGAACACCGGAAGCTCCGCCATGACCGCGGGAAGGCGGAAGAGCGCGCCCATGCTCCCGCGCAACGCCTTCGGGTTGTGAAGGTCGGCGGTTCCCGGCAGGGCGACAAGCCCCATGGCCCCGAGACCCAGTGCCGTCCGGGCGAGCGCACCGACGTTGCCCGGGTCCTGGACGGCGTCGAGCACGAGGACGACATCGCCGGGGCCGGGATGCAGGTCATCCATGGTCCAGCGCCGCGGCTCCACGACCGCAATGATGCCCTGTGGGGCCTCCGTCCCCGCGAGTGCGTTTAGCGTGTCCTCATCAACCCCTTCCATGGGCACATGGGCACGCTGCAGCCGCGCCTTGAGCGCCGTACCCCGGGGTGTAGCTTCCAGCGCCTGCGACGTGACCGCGCCACGAATGGGGAGTCCGGCTGCCAGCGCCTCCTCGATGAGGCGGACCCCTTCGGCCAGCGTCAGACCGCGGCGTTCGCGTGCGCGACGCCGGTGCAGGTCACGAATCGTGCTGAGGAGAGACACCGTCAGGATGCATTCCGCATGAAGATCGCACTCACCATTGCCGGCTCCGATTCGGGCGGGGGGGCCGGCATCCAGGCCGACCTCAAGACATTCCAGCAGTTCGGGGTGTACGGGACCAGCGTCATCGTCGCCCTCACCGCACAGAATACCCGGGGCGTCCGGGCGGTGCATGCCGCGCCTGCGTCGATCGTAACGGACCAGCTCGCTGCACTCGCGGAGGACCTCCCGCCAGACGCGGTGAAGACCGGCATGCTCGCCAGCGCGGCGCTGGTCGAACAGGTGGCGGAAGCGATCGTGCGGTACCGGTGGACCAGCTATGTCTGCGATCCAGTGATGATCGCCACCTCGGGCGATCGGCTGCTCGATGCCGAGGCCGAACGGGTGATGCGCGATCGACTGCTCCCGCTGGCGCGCCTCGTCACCCCCAACCTCGACGAGGCGGCCCTGCTGACCGGCCTCGAGGTACATGACCCGGCCAGCATGGCAGCTGCCGGCGACGCGCTGCTCCGACTCGGCGCATCCGCTGCACTGATCAAGGGCGGTCATCTTGCCGGCCCGACGATGACCGACGTCCTGGTCACGTCACAGGGAGTGCGCCGCTTCACCCGCCCACGGATCGACACGACCTCCACGCACGGGACCGGCTGCACCCTCTCCGCCGCGATCACGGCTGGACTGGCCTCAGGCCAGCCACTCGAGGCGGCGGTGGCTGATGCGCTCGACTACCTCGCCCGCGCCCTGCGATCGGCACCGGGGCTCGGTGGCGGCCATGGGCCGGTCAATCACCTGGTGCCGGCCCGGCGATCATAACGTGCCCGCCTCGCGGGCATGGAGGCCCGCGACTACCCCCTCCACCAGTCGACCGAGTGCCTCGCCCGCCGCGTCGGCCGTCGTCATGACATCCTCATGTGACAGCGGCGTCAGGCTGAGTCCCGCCGCACGATTGGTGATGATCGAGAGCCCCAGACACCGCAGCCCCTGCGCCCGCAGGGTGATGACCTCAGCGATGGTGGACATCCCCACCGCATCCGCCCCGAGCCGCTCGAGCATCCGGATCTCCGCCGGGGTCTCGTAGCTCGGCCCCATCACGCCGCAGTACACCCCGTCCTCCAGGGCAATCCCGCCCGCTCCAGCCATTGCGTGCGCCAGCGTGATCAGCTCCGGATCGAATGGCGCGGACATGTCGGGAAAGCGGGTATCGCCCGGCACCAGCGCGCCAACCAGCGGATTGGCCCAAGTGAGGTTCACCTGGTCCGCGATGCACATCAGCGTCCCAGGGGCAAAGCTCCGCCGGATCCCGCCCGCCGCGTTCGCCAGAATGACCTGCCGGATGCCCAGGGCGGCGAAGAGCCGGCTGGGGAGGGTCACTGTCGCCTGAGCATGGCCTTCGTATGCATGAAACCGGCCGCTCTGACAGATGACCGCAACTCCCCCTAACACACCGATCAGCAGCTCCCCGGCATGGCCCGGCAGCGTGCTCCCCGGGAATCCGGGAAGACGCCCGTAGGCCAGGCGCTCCGCGTTGGCCAGGCGATCGACCAGTCCCCCGAGCCCCGACCCCAGCACGAGGGCGACGGTGGGCCGGCGTCCATCCAGCCAGGCCTCAACCACCGCGAGGGCCGGGGCAACGCCGGCGGTCACAGGAGCATGCCCGCGATCGCGGCGGAAGTGAAGGCGGCAAAATTGCCGGCGATCATGGCGCGCAGCCCGAAGCGGGCGATCTCGCCCCGGCGCTCCGGCGCCAGTCCGCCGATCCCGCCGATCTGGATGGCGATCGAGCCCAGATTGGCGAAGCCGAGCAGCGCGTAGGTCAGGATCAGGGCGCTGCGCGGCGCCAGCACGATCCCGGTGCCGAGATCCCGGGCGAACTGGGCATAGGCGACGAACTCGTTCAGCGCGGTCTTGAGACCGATCAGGCCGCCGACGTACGCGGTATCCTGCCACGGGACCCCGAGCACCCATGCGACCGGCCGAAGGAGCTGGCCGAGTACCCAGGGCAGCGAGAGGCCAGGCTGACCCCAGAGGCCGCCGAGCCAGCCCAGCCCGGCGTTGCACAGCGCCACGAGGGCGACAAAGGCGATAAGCATCGCCGCGACATTGATGGCGAGGTGGACACCCTGGAGCGCGCCATGCGCCGCGGCATCGATGACGTTTGCTTCGGTGCGGGGCAGATCAATGCGCGCCGCATCGACGGTGCGCGGAGTCCCCGTCTCCGGCTCCATGATCTTGGCCAGGTAGAGTCCAGCCGGCGCGTTCATGACGCTCGCCGCCAGCAGATGACCCGCGATGTTCGGGAGCAGGCCGGACAGCATGCCGATATACGCCGCCATCACGCCGCCTGCCACCGTGGCGAATCCACCGACCATTACGGTGAACAGCTCCGATCCGGTGAAGTGCTGCACGAACGGCTTGACCAGCAGGGGCGCCTCGGTCTGACCCAGGAAAATATTGCCCGAGGCCGATAGCGTCTCGGCGCCGGAAGTCCCCAGCGTCCGCTGCATGACCCAGGCGATCCCCTTCACGACTCGCTGCATCACGCCGAGGTGATACAGGACCGACATCAGCGAGGAAAAGAAAATGATCGTGGGCAGCACATTGAAGGCGAGAAATGCCCCGGTCTGGGCCACCAGCGGCGGCGCGGTGCATGGAGCCGCGGCGCAGACGACTGGTACCGTGCTGTCGACCAGGTTACCGAAGACGAACCGGGCGCCCTCCTGCTGGAAACCGAGCAGCCGGGTGAAGCCATGGCCCAGGACGACGAAAGTCGCCCGGCCGCCGCTGGTCTTCAGGATCAGGAGGGCGAAGCCGAACTGGAGCGCGAGGCCGGCGGCGACCAGGCGCCAGCGAATCCGTCCGCGCGCCGAAGACAGAAGCACTGCGAGACCCACAATGACCGCGATGCCAAGCAGCCCGAGCAGGCGGTCGGGAAGCGGAGTCTGTAAACCCTGCTCCAGCGCGGCCAGCCGGCCGGCCGCGGTCTCCACCTGGAAGAGCGTCACGCCGCAGGGTCGGCGTCAGGCATCCGCATCGACGATGCGCCGGCTCGAATGCACCGCGCGCAGGATGGCACCGGCCTGAAGCGCGGTGTCGAGCGAGACCGGCAGGCCGCGTCCGTCGGTGACCACCGCCGTGCCGGCTTCCGCGGCGGGCAGCACGTCCGGCGCGCCGAGCCGCAGGGCATCGCGTGCCGTCGTGCCGGGAGGCAGCAGCACACCGCGCTCATTGAGGTAGATGCGGATGTCGTCGGTCATCAGCGCCGGGGTACCAGACGAAGATCCTCGGGGGGAACGACCGGTTGCGGGAGCCGGCGGAGGTAATCGCGGACTGCGTCGATGACAGTCACGTCGCTGCGGACGACGCCAAGCGCGTCAAGTGCGCCCGGCGTGCGACAGCCCTTGCCGGCCTGGCAGTCGGTTGCGGCCAGCGGCAGTGCGTCCCCTGCCAGCAAGTTGGTGCTGAGCGCCACGGTATAGCTCTTCTTGCGATCCAGCTCGAGGCCGCCGGTCGTCCGCAGCCGCTTCACCCGGTCGTATGCCCTGGCGCGCGGGTCATACTCGACCGCGAGACCCGAAAGCTGGCAGCAGGGCGCGGAATCGGCGAGCACATTCTCCACCAGTCTCGCAACCGCCGCTCCTGTCAACCGAACGGTCAGCAGACGTGCCTCACGCGGAACGGCGGAGGCGAGTGCGGCATCGGTCATGGGACCTGCCGGCAGCACGGGGTCGAGATCCGGTCCGCCGGCGACGGCGACATCCGCCCGGAGGGCGGTGCGATAGGCATCGGCGGCAAGTCGGCCAAAGCTGCCCGCCGGCCCGGGGGACATCGGCCGGCGCAGGATGGCAATCGACGCATTGGCGATCGAATCGCGGCGCTGGGCGGCCCGCTCGACGGAGTCGCGTGCGACGAGCTCCTGCCGGGTCGGTTTGACCGGAATGATGGAGGCCGGCAGCGGCTGGAGGGGCGCATCTTCCACGGTCACCGGCCGCGGTGCCACGTCGCGGACAAAGAGCGCTCGGGCGCGGCGGGCGTAGTCGGCGGGCGCGAGCTCCCAGTCGCTACCCGCAAAGTCTTCCGGCCGGAAGACCCGGCGCCGCTCCAGCTCGGCGACAATCAGGTCCCGAATGTTCTCGCCCTTGTCGTAAACCACACGGGCGTTGGCGAACATCGGGAAGTTGCCGCCGCCCTGCTGCCGAAAGTCGCTCAGCGCCAGCGTGAAGCTGTCGGAGGGGGTCACCGCGTTCCCGTTGACCTCGAGCCGCGCCACCCGGGAACCCGCCGGGCGCGAAAGATCCAGGGTGTAGCTCGCCCCGCCAATCAGGTCGAAGCTCGAACCCGGGACGTAGCGGTTGGTCGCCACCTTGCCGGTCGAATCGACGAAGAAGTAGCGCGCGCTCTGCTCCAGTGCCGCGCGGAGCTGCGCACCGCTGATCTTCACCGCCCGGAGTGTGTGCTCGAAGGGATAGAGCTGCAGCACCTGGGCGAGCGTGATCTCGCCCGGACCGATGCCGGCGCGCAGGTCGAAGGCAGGCGCGGCGGAGAGATCGGCGCGGGTGGTCCGGCGCTGAACCGTGTGCACCAGTCGCATCAGCGGGGTATCCTCGACCCGTGCGCTGGCGAGCGTGGTGCGCTGCGGGCTCTCGCCGATCACCGTTGCGACCCAGTTCAGGGTCGTGCGGTGGGGTTCGTCGAGCCGACGGACGAGCCGGGCAGCCGGGATGATGCCCTGCAGCGAGATGCGCTCGCCGCGGATGCGGACCGGCACGAGGTGACCGTCGCGCGGGACCAGTGACACATGCACGACCGCCAGGCTCTGCGCCTGCGGCTGGGGCTGGACGAAGTGGACGCCGCCGAGAATGGAATCGCGCAGTTCTCCGTGGGAATGACCCACGACGACGATGTCCGGCCGATCGCTGCCGGCGGCGAAGGTGGCCGCGGCGTCTTCCGGCCCGATCCCGGTGGTGTCGTAGGACGACGGGCCACCGAGCCCGCTGTGGGAGAGGATGATGGTGAGGTCGGCATCCTTCCGCATTTCCTTGACCAGTCCCGCCGCGGCGACTTGGATCCGTTCGACCCGGAGCCGGCCCTTCAGCCGATCACGGTGCCACACCATCGTGCCGGGAGTCGTCACGCCCGAGATGGCGATCCGCACGCCGTTGCGCTGCACCACGACGTAGCGCGCAAAGAGCAGGGTATCGGCGGGCAGCGCCCGGAGATTCGCGCTGACGAACGGAAAGGCCATCGCGCCGACGGCGCGATTGAACAATTCGAGCCCGTAGTCGAAATCATGGCTGCCGGGTGTGGCGGCATCGTACCCCAGCAGGTTCATCGCGTCGATGACGGGATGCGGGTCCCGGGGCGCCACCCGGCCGTAATACGAGGCGAGGGGGCTGCCCTCCAGCAGGTCGCCCGCATCCACGACCACCACCTGACCGGGGTAGCGCGATCGGAGGCTGTCGACCACCGCCGCGGCCCGCGCGAGGCCACCCGGCCACGGCGCATTCTGGAGGTAGTCCCAGTGGGTGACGTAGCCATGGATGTCGGTCGTGGCGACGAGCACCACCCGGACCGTATCGGAGGGCGGGAGGACGAGTGCGGCGAGTAGTGGCAGGAGCATGGAGCAATATCCGGCGGAATGAACCGGTCGCGCAATGCGGCGGATCACACTGGCGGGCCGCCGGAGCCGCGGCCCTTGCGTCCGGCTTCGCCGCCTTGTATTCGTTTAGCCGCATATGACGCCCCCCCTCACCCCCCTCGAGCTGTTGACCGCCCTCGGTGAGCCGACGCGGTTGCGGATCGTGAATTGCCTGGCGGCCGCGCCGCTCTTCGTCTCGGACCTGCAGGCCCTGCTCGATGTACCGCAGCCGACCGTCTCCCGACACCTCAAAATTTTGCGCGAGGCCGATCTGGTCCGCGATACACCCATCGCGCAATTCGTCCTGTACCGCCTGCGGCGCCCCGGTACTGCGCTGGGCAAGGTGCTCGGCGCCGTCCTGGAAGCGGCGCAGCAGGACCCCGCCCTCGGGCTGGAACGCGCCGAAGCCCTGGTACGCAGCCGTCGCCACGCCCGTAACCGCCTAGAAAGCGATTTGGCCATATGACCCACCGCATCCTGGTCGTGGATGATGAGCCGGACATCACGGCACTGGTCGCCTACCATCTCGCCAAGGCCGGGTATCGTGTCTCGACCGCGGCCAACGGACCTGACGCGCTCAAGGCGGCGCGCGAGGAGCGGCCCGATCTCGTCATTCTTGACGTGATGCTGCCGGGCGTCTCGGGGTACGATGTGCTGGCGGAGCTGCGCCGGCGGGAGGAGACCAGGGACGTCGGCGTCATCCTCCTCACGGCGCGCCGGGAGGAGCCTGATCGTATCCGGGGCCTCTCCCTCGGCGCGGACGACTACCTCACCAAACCGTTCTCACCCACCGAGCTGGGACTGCGGGTCAACGCGCTGCTGCGTCGGCTCGCGGCGCCGGCGGTCTCGAGCGGGTCCAACCTCGCCGCGGGGCCGATCACCGTCGATCGGTCGGCGCATCGGGTCTCGGTGGACGGCAAGGAGATCGAGCTGACGGCGACCGAGTACAAGCTGCTGCTGACGCTGGTGGAGCGGCGCGGCCGGGTGCAGACCAGGCCGCAGCTGCTCGAATCGGTGTGGGAGGCGCAACCGGACATCCAGACCCGCACGGTCGACATGCACGTGCAGCGGCTGCGCTCCAAGCTGGGCGAGTCCGGCGACCTGATCGAGACGGTGCGCGGCTTCGGCTATCGCTTCCGCGGCGCTGAGCGCGGGAGTCGACGGGCATGACGTTCGCCGGGCGCCTGGTGCTGGGCACGCTGCTCGTCATCGTCGTCACGATCATCGTGCTGGTGTGGACCGCGGAGGCCGTGCTCCGCCGGGATCTCGAGAGAGACATCCGGGCGAGCCTGGAGCGGGAAGCACGCCTGGCCCTGCAGGCGCTGCCGACGGACTCGCTGGCGTGGCAGGCGACCGCGGAGCAGATGGCGCAGACGACCGGGCTCCGGATCACGATCATCGACAGCAGTGGCCGGGTGCGGGCGGAGAGCGCGGAACCCGCGGGCACCGTGCCGAACATCGAGAATCACCTCGCGCGCCCCGAAGTGCAGATGGCCTTGCGCGGCACCGCGGGTTCTGATCGACGGGTAAGCGCGACGATCGGGCAACCGCTGCTGTACGTCGCCGTGCCGGGCGGACCTGGCGTGCTGCGGGTCGCCTCGCCGCTCAGCCAGGTGGATTCGATCGTCCATCGGGCGCAGCGCTCGGTCTTTGGCGCAGCCGGCGTGGCCCTGCTGCTGGGCGCCATCCTGGCGCTCTTCGCCGCTCGTTCGATCGCGCGGCCCCTCACCGATATCACGCAGGCCGCCCGCGCGATCGCCCAGGGAGCGGTGCCGCGCTTCCCCCGCTCGGACATCCCGGATATCGACAGCCTGCTGCGGGCACTGCGGGACATGCACGAACAACTCGACCAGCGGTTCGGCGAGCTGCGCCGGGAACGGGCCGAGAGCGCCGCGCTGGTCGAGGCGATGGTGGAAGGGGTCATTGCCGCTGACGGTCGCGGGCGCATCGTCACGGCGAACGGGGCGGCGCGCCGACTGCTGGGCTACGAGCCGGACGACCCGCTGCCGGTGCTGGGCCAGCTGTTCCGCGCCAAGGCAGCGCGCGAGATGGTCGACCAGCTGCAGAAGGGCGCGACCGCCGAGTCGCGGGAACTCGACCTCGACGGCCAGACGGTGCTGCTCTCGGGCCGGCCGCTGCCTCGCGATGGCGCGCTCCTCGTCCTGCACGACGTCTCCGAACTGCGCCGGCTGGAGACCGTTCGACGCGACTTTGTCGCCAATGTCTCGCACGAACTCAAGACGCCGCTCACCTCGATCTCGGGCTACGCGGAAACCCTGGTGGGGGAACCGGTCGACCCGGAGACCACCCGACGGTTCCTGAGCGTCATCCTCACCAACGCCCGTCGGATGCAGCGCCTGGTGGACGGCCTGCTGGATCTTTCGCGCATCGAGTCCGGTGGCTGGCAACCGCTGCCAGAGGCACTCGATGCGGGATCGGTCGCGCGGGAGACCTGGGCGCTGCTGGCGGAACGGGCAGCGCAGCGGAGTGTGCGTTTCGAAACCGCCATCGCACCGGATGCGACCCAGATCCATGCCGATCCCGACGCGCTCCGGCAGGTCCTCACCAATCTGTGCGACAACGCGCTCCGCTATACGCCGGCAGGCGGCACGATCACACTGCGCACCGCCGCGGAGGAGGGGGGGGTGACCATCGCGGTGCGGGATACCGGCAGCGGCATTCCCAGCGATCATCTCTCCCGGATCTTCGAGCGGTTTTACCGGGCCGACGCCGCCCGGGCCCGCGAAGAGGGAGGGACCGGCCTCGGCCTCGCGATCGTCAAGCACCTGGTGGAAGCCCATGACGGCCGGGTCAGCGCGGCGAGTCAGGTGGGCAAGGGGACCGAGATCAGCTGCTGGTTTCCGGCGGGCCCGGCACTGGAGGACATCGAATCGTGACGTCCGCATTGCGGTATCGTGATAGCGCGGCGCGATCCTTCCCTGCACCTGGATGGGGAGGTTCACCTGCGGCTGCTGCTGCGACGTCTCACGGTTCACGACCAGCGCATGATCTCGGCGCTCGCCCGGCGGGAGGCCCCGCGGTGGGTTGACCGTTTCCTCCGGCTGGTCACTCATGCCGGCGGCGCCACGGCGACGACCGGCCTCGCGCTCCTGCTGTTGCTGCTGCCTGACACACGCCACCTCGGCCTCCAAGCCCTGGTGGCGAATTGTCTTTCCCACCTCGCGGTACAGCTGCTCAAGCGCACCGTCGTCCGGGCCCGGCCCTCGGTCCTGCTGCCGCACATCGCCGCGCTGGCCGAGCCGCCGGATCACTTCTCCTTCCCCTCCGGCCATGCCTGTGCCGCCGCCGCCGTGGTGACCCCGATCCTGCTCACCGCGCCGACCGCCGCGGTGCCGCTGGTATGTATTGCGCTGATGGTCGGCGCCTCCCGGGTCTACCTCCGGGTCCACTATGTCACTGATGTCGTGGTCGGCCAGATGCTGGGGACGGTGGCCGGCATCGTGGCGCACGTCAGCCTGGCGTAGGCCGCTTCCAGCTGGTTCAGTTCCACCGCCCAGTCCCGACCCACCGCAAAGGCGCGCGCTGCCTGGCCCATCGCGTTGCGCTGCTGGTCGTCCTGGATCAACCCCACGATCGCATCGGCGAACCGGGGGGCGTCACCCGCGGTAATCAGGTGACCGGTAATACCGTCACGGACGTTTCCAGGAATCCCGCCCGCGCGCGCACCGATGACCGGTACGCCCGACGCGAGCGCTTCAAGCGCGACCAGCCCGCACGTCTCGGTGGGCGAGGGGAAGACGAAAATGTCGCTGTCGGCATAGAGGTCCGCCAGCACGTCACGCTCGAGGAACCCGAGGTGACGCGCAAAGGGCAGTGCGTCGCGCACCGCCTGGGCCTTCGGGCCGTCGCCGGCCACGGTGAAGGTGGCCGCGGTGCCGACCCGCTCATGCGCCAGGCGGAACGCGGCGATTAGCGTGTCCACGTCCTTCTCCACTGCCAGGCGGCCAACATGCAGCACGCGCACCGGTTCGATGGCATGCGCCAGCCCGCGCCGAACGCTGGAGCGCCGCCCCGGCCGGAACCGCGCGGTATCCACCCCCCGCCCCCATACCACCGCGTGCGGTAATCCGAGCCGCACCAGCTCGTCTCGCGTCGCCTCGCTGGGCGTCTGGGTCATGCACGCCGCCTGGTGGAACCACCGGATGTACGCTCTGGTCGGGCCGACCGCGAGCGCGCCGAGGTAGCGCGCGGCGTACCGGGGGAAATCGGTGTGAAATGAGGAGACGAGGGGAAGCCCGCGGCGCTGGGCGCATGATCGGCCGAAGAGCCCGAGGGGGCCCTCCGTCACCGCGTGGATGAGATCAGGGGTGAAGCGGTCGAGAACCCGATGAAGCCCGCGACCCCACGGCCAGGAGAGTCGTACCTGGCTGTAGCCGGGACAGGGGACGGCGCCGAGGCGGTGCACGCGATCCTCGTCCTCGGAAGGATGTCCATAGTCCGGCGCGAGAACGAGGACCGCATGTCCCCGGCGGCGGAGCCCGTCCCGCATCATGGCGAGAACAGTCGTGACGCCGTTGACCTCGGGCAGGAAGGTGTCGGTCGCCAGGCAGATTTTCATGCCGGAAGGTGCGCCACGCCCGTTCCGTGGAGGCGACAACCGCGTCACGATCCGGCGACACCGGCCCACGACGGCCCGGTGGTCGATGCGGAGCCGGAACCGCATCATGACTCGACCGTGACACATGTGCGGCAGATTCGCTCAACCCCTCAGGGAGACGCGGCATGCGCGTTCAGTTCAGGAAGGTGGTGCTCGTGGTCCTCGATGGGCTCCGGCCGGATGCCATTACCCGGGACGCGATGCCCAACCTTCACGCCATCATGCGGGGCGGCTGGCAGGCGGTTGATGCGGTCACGGTCCGGCCGAGCGTCACCGTGGCCGCGCTGAGTTCCCTGGCGACCGGCGTCAGCCCCGCGGTGCACGGCTTCACGTCGGCCGCGTCAACCCCGCTGGGCCGCATCACCTCGCTGCGGCCGCTTCCCCTCGAACTGCGCCGGCTCGGCGTCGAAACCACGGTCGTCGTGCCGCAGCTTGGCGGGGCCGCGCGCTGGCTCGCGGGATCGCTCCTCCGGCTCGGTGGCGTAGATCGGCTGGTGACAGCCCCTCCCGTTCCGGCTCGCCTGGTGGAGGCCGGGATCCGACAGCTCGACGGGAACCAGCGGCGGGAGTTCGTCGTGCTCTACCTTAATGATGCCGACCTGGCGGGGCATGCCTGGGGGTGGATGAGCCCGGCCTACCTGCAGGCCGTCGCCATGATCGACCGGGCGCTGCTCCCGATCGTCCCACTGGCACAGGAGCCCGACACGCTGCTGATCATCACGGCGGATCATGGCGGCGGCGGTGTGCTGCCGCAGGATCACGACCATCCCCACCCGGTCAACGACCGGATCCCGCTGATCCTCGCCGGCGGGCGGGTGATGCCTGGACTCATGACCACGGAGCCGGTACGGCTCCTCGATATCCCGCCGACCGTGCTCAACGGCTTCGGCGGCAGCTCCCCGGCGGCGTACGAAGGCCGGGCGATCCACGAGGCCTTCATGACGGAGATGGTATGGGCGTGACGCCGAAGCAGGTGGAGCGGGAAACAACTGAGCGACGCAAGGTCACAACGCCGTGCAGCCCGGGCCCGGCGCCGGCCGAGGGTGTGGTACCGGTTTCCATGGGGGAGGATGACCTGTTCCGGAATCCTTTCACCGACGGCTTCCCCAGCCGTCGCTAAGTCGCTGAGAGGCATCACCCTGCCCCATCGTTACGTCCCCGTTACGCAGCCTGCCGTCGTTCGTGACCAACAATTCGATCTTTCCGCCTGTCTCGAACGGCCATACCGGCCGCACGAGATCGCACCTACTCACGAGGACCGTTCATGACGTCCGCTCGCTTGTCCGCCCTGGCCCTGGCCGCCGTCGTCCTGGCCACCGCCGCGGCCCCCATCGCCGCGCAGACCACCTTCCCGAACGTGCGGCTGAATGGCCGACTGCAGGAACAGTTCTACTACTTCGGCAATGAGGACTACGCCACCACCACCGGGCCGAAGAGCAACTTCTTCACCCGGCGCGCGCGTATTGAGGCCCGGGGCCAGATCAACGAGTACGTGACGGTGTTCATCCAGCCGTCGTTCGAGGGCGGTCGTTCCATCTCCGGCTCCAACAGCTGCAAGCCGATCATCGACGACCAGACCAGCGGACCCGACACCCTCGCGGTGAGCTGCACGTTCAGCGGCACCGGCGGCGTCCGGCTGCGCGACGCCTGGATCGATGTCCGGCTCAACAAGCCCGAGGCGAAGACCGCGCTCACCGTGCGGTTTGGCCAGGAGAAGCGGCCGTTCAGTCGCTACGAACTCACCAGTTCCAACAACCTGCCATCGATCGAGCGGGGCGGCGGACGGGGCCTGATCGCATCGCAGAGCAACGACCTGTTCGGCGGCGCCGGGCTGCTGGCGCACGACGTTGGTGTGCACGCCCGACTGGAGCACAAGATCGACGCCACCGGCCGCATGGCGAGCCTGCTGGTCGGTGTGTACAACGGCCGGGGCGAGAGCGTGCAGGACAACAACAACGCCAAGTCGATCGGCCTGCGCGGCTACGCCGACTTCTGGAAGAAGCTCAGCATCGGCGGCTCGTTCTTCTCGCACGACAACATCGTCGGCACCGACTCCGCCTTCCGCAACAGCGGCTATGGCATCGATGTGCAGTGGAGCCGGGTGGGTGAAGAGGGCTTCTACGGCATGGCTGAGTGGCTGCAGGGCAAGGATGCGTCCGCGGCGAAGAACAAGATCCGCGGCATCCAGGCGGTGGCGGCGTACAACTACCGGCTGACCAGCCCGACGAGCTGGCTCTACGCCATCGAGCCGGCGGTGCGCTTCGACTTCGCCGATCCGAACACCGCCAGCGCCAAGAATGGCTCGACCCTGATCACCGGTGTGGTCGGCTGCTACCTGTCGAGCAAGGCGCAGTTCCGCGTCGGCGTGGAGCACCAGAGCTTCCAGGCCAGCAGCGCCAAGAGCATCACCGGCGTCCGCACCGCGATGACGGTCAGCTTCTGACCGCTGTGACCACGCCGTGACCGGTCCGGAGTCGCTCCGTGACCGGTCCCGGCGTCTGTTGAGGCGAGTCGGGGATGTCCCGGCGCGCTCGAGTCCACCAAGGAGAACGCGATGTCAACTGCTACACTGCGCGATGGCCTGTTGTTCGCTACCCTGCTGGGCGCTTCGTTCGCGCCGACCGCAGCGGCGCAGAAGCTGACCGGGGCCGGGGCGACCTTCCCCAATCCCATCTACACCAAGTGGTTCGATGCCTACAACAAGAAGACCGGTCTCCAGATCAACTATCAGTCGATCGGGTCCGGTGGCGGCATCCGACAGTTCACCGAGGGCACGGTCGACTTCGGCGCCACCGACGGCCCGATGAACGAGTCGCAGATCCTCGCGGTGCAGGGCAATGTGGTGCACCTCCCCACCGTGATCGGCGCCGTCGTCATCACCTATAATCTCCCGACCCTGGGCGCGACCAAGCTCAAGCTCGATGGGGCGACGGTGGTCGACATGTTCATGGGCCGGATCACCAAGTGGAACGACAAGCGCATCGCTGCCCAGAATCCGGGCGTGGCGCTGCCGAACATCGACCTGATCATCGTCCACCGCTCCGACGGGTCGGGCACCAGCTACGTCTTCACCGACTTCCTGACGAAGATCTCGCGCGAATGGAAGGACAAGGTCGGCTTCGCCACCTCCGTCAACTGGCCGGTCGGGCTGGGCGGCAAGGGCAACGAGGGCGTGACCCAGCAGATCAAGCAGGTCGAAGGCGCGGTCGGATATGTGGAGCTGATCTATGCGGTGGCGAATAACCTGCCCTTCGCGCAGATCAAGAATGCCTCGGGCAACTACGTCGAGCCCAGCCTCGAGTCGGCGACCGCCGCCGCCGCGAGCGCCAAGCTGAAGCCCGATACCGATTTCCGGGTGTCGATCACCAACGCCCCCGGCGCGCAGGTCTACCCCATCACCTCGTTCACCTGGCTGCTGGTCTCCGACGACAGCAAGGACCCGGTCAAGGCGAAGCAGATCCGCGACTTCCTGAGCTGGATGATCAGCGACGAAGCCCAGGCGATGGCGGTCGAACTCAAGTACGCCCCACTGCCGGCGGATGTCCGCACCCTCGTGGCGGCACGCATCAAGACGCTCAAGGCGAGCGGGAAGGTGATCGCGGCGAATTAGCTGTCAGCCGCCAGCCATTCGCCGTCAGCCGTCAGTCCTTGAAATCGAAGGGCTGACGGCTGATCGCTGTGGCCGTCCGCTGTCTCCAGTGACACGTCCGTTACACTCCCGTGACCGGGCGAGAGGGTACCGCCGGTAACATCCCCTCCATGTCCACCTCCACCCTGCCCGAGCCGGCGTCCGCCACCGGAGCACCCTCCGTCGCCCTCCAGGGACGGCACACCGGGGACCGGGTGTTCAAGAGCCTGCTGACCGCCACAGCCTGGGCCGTCCCGATCCTCATGCTCTTTCTGGTGATCGAGCTGTGGACCGGCTCCCGGCTCGCCATCGACCAGTTTGGCCTCGGATTCATCACCGGTTCCACGTGGGACCCGGTGGCGGAGGAGTTCGGCGCCCTGCCGCTGATCTTCGGGACGCTGCTCTCCTCCCTGCTCGCGCTGCTGATCGCCGTCCCGCTCTCCCTCGGTGTGGCGATCTACCTGACCGAGTTCGCCCCCAGGGCAATCCGTCAGCCCATCGCTTTCATTATTGAGTTGCTCGCGGCGATTCCCAGCGTGGTCTACGGCCTGTGGGGCATCTTCGTCCTGATCCCGTTGCTGAAGCAGTACATCTTCCCCTTTCTGCGAGAGAACTTCGGCTTCCTCCCGATCTTCCAGGGCCCGATCTACGGCCCCTCGATGTTGTCGGCCAGCATCATCCTCGCCATCATGGTCATGCCGTTCATCATGTCCGTGGCGCGCGAAGTCCTGCTGGCGGTGCCCTCCAGTCAGCGGGAAGCGGCGCTGGCGCTCGGTGCCACCCGGTGGGAAGCGGTGATGTCGGCCATCCTGCCCTACGCCCGCTCCGGCATTATCGGCGCCATCATCCTCGGCCTGGGCCGCGCCCTCGGCGAGACGATGGCGGTCACGATGCTGATCGGCAACCGCAACGAGATCGCCGCCTCACTCTTTGCGCCCGGCTACACCATGGCCGCGGTGATCGCCAATGAATTTTCCGAGGCGGCGACGGATATTCACTTCGCCTCGCTGTCCTATGTCGCCCTGCTGCTCTTTCTGATCACCGTCGCGGTGAATGCGTCGGCGCGGCTCCTGCTCTGGCAGATGGCGCGGAAGGGGAAGGCCTCATGAACCGGCGCATCTTCCGCCGCTGGGTGAGCAACTTCATGGTCGGCCTGATGCTGGTCGCCGTGATCGTCGCCGTCGCCCCGCTGCTGTTCATCCTGCTCAATCTGATCGTCAAGGGCGCCAGCAGTCTGTCGCTCGACTTCTTCACCCGGATGCCGGTCCCCGCCGGCGAGACCGGTGGCGGCGTGGCCCACGCGATCGTCGGAACGCTGATCATCGTCGGGCTGGCGAGCTGTTTCGGCCTGCCGATCGGCATCGGCGCCGGCATCTTCTGCGCGGAGTACCCCGGCACCCGGCTGGCCAAGGCGACGCGGTTCATCGCGGATGTGATGAACGGGACGCCGTCGATCGTGGTCGGCGTCTTCGCCTGGACCCTGATCGTCGCGCGGCAGAAGCACTTCTCCGCCCTTGCCGGGGCGTGCGCGCTTGCGATGCTCATGATCCCGATGGTGATGCGGACCACGGAGGAGCTGATCAAGCTGGTGCCGCACTCGTTGCGCGAGGCGGCACTCGCCCTGGGCTATCCCCGCTGGCGCACCAGCTTGAGCATCATCCTGCGCACCGCCCTGCCCGGCATCGTGACCGGCAGTCTCCTCGCCGTGGCGCGCACCGCCGGCGAGACGGCGCCGCTGCTGTTCACCGCGCTCGGCAGTCAGTTCATGAGTTTTCACATCAACGAGCCGATGGCGGCGCTGCCGCTGACCGTCTTCACCTACGCCACCGGCCCGTACGAGGAGTGGCACCGCTACGCCTGGGCGACGGCGCTGGTGCTGATTCTCGTCGTCACGGTCCTGAGCATCGCCGCCCGCCTGGCCACCCGGCAGAGGCTCTCCGGCCGTGGCTGAGTCCGCCCAGCATCTCTCGACCGATCACCTGACCGCGATGTACGGCAAGTTCACCGCGGTCAAGGATGTCTCGCTCAGCTTCCCGGCCAACACCGTGAACGCGCTGATCGGTCCGTCGGGCTGCGGCAAGTCGACCTACCTGCGGACCCTCAACCGGATGCACGAGCTCTCCGAAGGCGGCTGGATCACCGGCCGGGTGTCGCTCGACGGCGAGGACATCTACGGGGCGAAGGTCAGTCCGATGCAGCTGCGCCGGAGGATCGGCATGGTGTTCCAGAAGCCGACCCCCTTCCCCACCATGTCGATCTACGACAACGTGGCGGCGGGGCTGCGCATCAACGCGCGGCTGCCGAAAGGCGAGCTGGATGGCGTGGTGGAGCGGTCGCTGCGGCAGGCGGCGCTGTGGGAGGAAGTGAAGGACCGCCTGCGCGGCAGCGCGCTGGCCCTCTCCGGCGGACAGCAGCAGCGGTTGTGCATTGCCCGGACGATCGCGCCGAAGCCGGAGGTCGTGCTGCTGGACGAGCCGACCGCCTCGCTGGACCCGGGCGGCACCCAGCGCATCGAAGAGCTGGTCTTCCAGCTCAAGCGGGATTTCACCATCGTGATCGTGACCCACAACATGCAGCAGGCGGCACGGGTGAGCGACACGACCACTTTCTTCTACCTGGGCCAGATGATCGAGACCGGCCCGACCCGGCAGATCTTCACCGCCCCGAAGCAGGAACAGACCGAGGCCTACATCACGGGACGATTCGGATGACCATGACGACCAATCCAGCTCCGCGGCCCATCGTGCCCGCCGCCCAGGTCATGCCCGCCGGACTGACCGGGCCCGCGGCCATCCCCCTGCTCCGCACGACCCTCACGCCGCGCCAGGCCCCCGCCACGCCGCGGGAGCCGACGACGACCGCGCTGGCCGCCCGGGATTTCCGCTTTGCCTACGGCCCGGGCGCTCCCGTGCTCAAGGGGATCAACCTCGACATCCCGCGCAAGGCGGTGACGGCGATCATCGGACCCTCCGGCTGCGGCAAGTCGACCTTCCTGCGCTCGATCAACCGGCTGCACGATCTCATCCCGACTCATCGCTACGAGGGAGAGATCCTGCTCGACGGCGTGTCGATCTTCGCGCCGGGCACCGACCTCGTCACCCTGCGGCAGCGGGTCGGCATGGTCTTCCAGCGGCCCAATCCCTTCCCGAAGACGATCTACGACAACGTCGCCTACGGCCCGGCGATGAACCGCCTGGTGCCGAAGCGCGATCTGCCCGACCTGGTGGAGCGGTGCCTGCGCCAGGCCGCGCTGTGGGATGAGGTGAAGGACCGGATGCACTCCGACGGGACCGGTCTCTCCGGCGGACAGCAGCAGCGGCTCTGCATCGCCCGCGCGCTCGGCAACCAGCCCGATGTGCTGCTGATGGACGAGCCCTGTTCCGCGCTCGACCCGATCGCGACCCAGAAGGTGGAAGAGCTGATCTTCGAGCTGAAGAAGGACTACACGATCATCATCGTCACGCACAACATGCAACAGGCGGCGCGGGTGAGTGATTTCACCGCCTTCTTCGACCGCGGCGACATGATCGAATTCGGCGAGACCGAACGGGTGTTCACCACCCCGGCGCACGAGCGGACGGAAGCGTACATTACCGGGAGATTCGGATGAGCCTCGACATGCACCGGCACTTTCACGATGAGCTGAATGACGTCAAGGTCCGCCTGCTGACGATGTCAGGCGAGGCCGAGGCGGCGCTCGGGCTCGCGGTCGAAGCGTTGCTGGAGCGCGACGCCACGAAGGCCCGCGGCGTGATCACCAGCGACCGGATCATCGACACGATGGAGATGGAGATCGAGGAGACCTGCATCAACCTGCTCGCCCTGCAGCAGCCGATGGCGCGCGATCTCCGCATGCTCACCTCGGCGCTCAAGATCGCCAACGACCTCGAGCGGGTTGGCGATCACGCGGTCAACATCGCCCAGTCGGCCGAACGGCTGGCGCAGGCCCGGCCGATCACGCCGGAGCCGGAGATCATCGAGATGGCCCGCCTGGCGCGGGAGATGCTTTCCGACTCCCTCGAAGCCTTCATTCGGGGTGACGCCGCCGAAGCGCGCGAGATCTGCCTGCGGGACGACAAGGTCGACAATCTGCACCGTTCAGTCTTCCGCATCCTCCTGACCCACATGATGGAGGATCCGCACATGATCGGCGCGGGGATGGAACTCTTTCTCGTCAGCCGGAACCTCGAGCGGATCGCGGATCTGGCGACGAACGTGGCCGAGGATGTAGTCTTTCTGGTCGAGGGGAAGTCCATCAAGCACCACGCCGAGGACCGGGGCGACGACCGGAAGTCGGGCCAGCATCGGAGCCCACCAGCCGCATGAGCGTGATCCCCCTGCCCGAACGGCGCGAACGCCTCGCCGCCATCGATGTCGGCTCCAACTCCATTCGCCTGCTGGTGGCGGAGTACGGAATGGCCTCGGGGCTCACCGTCATCGACGAGGTGAAGGAGCAGCCGCGCCTGGCCACGGGAGTCGCCCAGACCGGCCGGCTCGATGGCGCGGCGATCGAGCGGGCCGTCGCCGCCCTCAAGCGCATGCACGGTGTCTGCGAGCGGCGCAGCGTGAACCGGATCTCCGCCGTTGCCACCGCCGCGGTGCGTGAAGCGACCAACGGTCCGGATTTCGTGCGCCGGATCAAGGACGAGGTCGGGCTCGATCTGCGCATCATCGACGCCGCGACCGAGGCGGCCCTGTCCTACCGTTCCGTCTCCCATCATTTCCCGCTGGAAGGCGGCCGGACCGTCGTCGCCGATATCGGCGGCGGCAGCCTGGAGCTGATCAGCGCGGTGGACGGCGTGATCGAGGAGAGTCTCTCACTCCCCTTCGGGGCGGTGCGTCTGACGGAACTGCATCTGGGCGATGGTGATGACATCCGTCGCAACGTGCGGAAGCTGCGCGAATACCTGCGGCGCCAGTTCCGCCGCAAGTTGCCGTTGCGCGACTGGACCGCGACGGCGCTCATCGGCTCCGGTGGTTCCTTCACCAACCTGGGACGGATGGTCGCCGCGCGGCGCGGACTCGGAGCGGATGACCCGGTGCACGGCACCGCGGTCACGGTCGCGGAGGTCGAGCACCTGATCGAATGGCTGGCGGGCATGTCGCCCGAGCGCCGCGCCGCCGTCCCCGGCCTCAATCCCCAGCGCAGCGACATCATTCTCGCGGGCCTGGCGGTCACCGCCGAGCTGCTCGAGCGGATCGAGGCGCGCGAGGTGAAGGTGAGCGCCTTCGGGCTGCGGGAGGGACTCCTGCTGGAGATGACCGGCACGGAGGCGGCACCGGCCGCCGTCGAGCCGCTGCGCCTGATCCGCGAGTTCGCCGAGCGGTGCCACTCCGACCGTCGCCACATCGAACATGTACGGCTGCTGGCGCTGAACCTCTTCGACTTGCTGTCCGACCGGCTCGAGGCGACCGCCGAGGAGCGCGGCCTGCTGGAGGCGGCCGCGCTGCTGCACGATGTCGGGCAACTCGTCAGCTATCGCCGGCATCACCGCCACAGCTATCAGCTGATCATTCACGGCGACCGGCTGCCGTTCTCCCATCGCGAACGGCAGTTGGTCGCCCTCGTGGCCCGCTATCATCACCGCCGCGGCCCCCGCAGAAAGCACCGGGAGTTTGCCGCACTCGAAATTGCGGACCAGCAGATTGTCCGGCGGCTCAGCGGCATTCTGCGGATTGCCGAGGGACTCGACCGGGGCCATACCGCGATCGTCGAGAAGATCATCGTCGAGGTCTGCCCCACGGTGCTGACCCTCACGGCCGTTCCCCGCTTCGCCGGGGCTGACTTGAGCCTCGAGTGCTGGGGCGCGCAGGAACAGGCCGATGTCCTCGCCATGGTGATGGAACGGGAAGTCCTGGTGACCCCCGCAGTCTAGGGCTTCATCCGCCGGACCACTTCGCCCTTCCCCCCAACCAGCTCTTCCAGTGTCGGCGCATCGGCGCCGACCACACCGGTCCAGCTTGCGGCCGCCGAAGTGCCGATTCGATTGGCGCCGGCGCGGAGCATCCGCACCGCGTCCTCGGGGATGCGGATGCCACCGGAGGCCTTGACCCCGGCGCGGGTGCCGACGGTCGCGCGGAGCAGACGGACGGCCTCAGCGGTGGCGCCCCCCTTGGGATGGAATCCGGTCGAGGTCTTGACCATTGCCACCCCGGCCGCGAGTGCCGCCTCACAGGCACGGACGATTTCCTCGTTCGTCAGCGCGACGGTTTCGAGAATCGCCTTGACCGGGCGCCGGCGCGCGGCGCCGATGACGACGGCCAGCTCATCCCGTACCAGCTCCCAGCGACCCGCCTTGGCCAGGCCCAGGGAAATCACCACATCCAGTTCCGCCGCACCGTCCATCACGGCCAACCGAGTCTCGGCCGCCTTGGTCACCGCTCCCGAGGCGCCCAGGGGAAATCCCACGACGCCGGCCACCCGGACCCCCGTGCCTTCCAGCCGGCGAGTAGCGACACGCACCCACTGCCCGTTGACGCAGACGGTGCCAAGCCCGAGCCGGATCGCTTCCTCGGCGAGCGCGAGGATATCCGCCTCGGTCGCTTCCGGCTTGAGCAGCGTGTGGTCGATCACCGGCCCGAGCCCGCGGTGACCGGCGAACGCCCGCAGCCAGTAGGGAAGCGTCGCGGTCATTGGTAGGCGCGCCCCGCTGCGGCGCGGTGCGCGGCGACCAGGTCGGGATCGCGAAACAGCGGCACCAGCAGCAAGCCGCCCAGAAACCCGCCGACATGGGCCATGAAGGCCACGCCACCATCGCCCTGCGGGGCCCAGCCCCCGACAAGCTGCAGCAGGAACCAGTACCCGAGCATCACGAAGGCGGGGACGTCAAGGAAGAAGATGAACAGGAAAGTGCGGATCCGCGCCCGGGGATAGAGCAGCACATATCCACCCATCACACCACCGATCGCGCCGGAAGCACCGACCATCGGCGCGGTGGAGGCGGGATTCGCGGCCATCTGCGCGGCGACCGCGGCGAATCCGCACAAGAGATAGAACAGGACGTATCGCCCGCGGCCCATGACATCTTCGACGTTGTTGCCGAAGACGTGCAGGAACCACATGTTGCCCAGCAGGTGCATCCAGCTCCCGTGCAGGAACATGGAGGTGAGCGGGGCGTACCAGGTGCGCCCGGTCGTGACGACGCAATCCATCCCCTTGCCCAGCGGAATGCGAAACCCGTCCGGCAGGCGCAGCAGGAACTCGCCGGGAATGAGACCGAGCTGGCAGACCGAGCGGCTCAGCGCCGGCTCCACGCCCATCCCCTGCACCAGCAGCCAGACCACGACATTCACGGCGATCAGCGCGTAAGTGGCCACCGGCTGGCGCAGGGTCGGGTTGTTGTCTCGGATCGGGAACATGGATTCAAGCTAGCCACCCTTGGTGCTGCTGACATCTGCGCCACCAAGGGTCCATATTGCGTGACGTCCTCCCGAAGCTCTCTACACCCTGGAGTCACTCCGTGCCCGCCTTCTCCCGCTTCGCCCGGCTGATCACCTGGGTCGTCGCAGTGACGCTCTATTCACCTGGCATGCTCGTCGGGCAGGAGCCGCCGCTCGGGTCAGTCAGCTTCCCCAACAGTGGAAGCGCGAGCGCCCAGGCCAGCTTCATCCGCGGCGTCCTGCTGCTGCACAGCTTCGAGTACGACGACGCGGCGAAGGAATTCGCGGCCGCGCGCCAGGCGGACCCGGCCTTCGCGCTGGCCTACTGGGGCGACGCGATGACCCGCACCCACGGATTGTGGAACGAGCAGGACTCCACCGCCGCCCGGAACATCATGGCGGAGCTGGGCCCGGATCCCGAGGCGCGCGCCGCAAAGGCGCCGACCGCACGGGAACGGGGCTATCTCGCCGCCGTCGAAGCGCTCTACGGACCCGGCTCCAAACCGCGGCGCGACACGCTCTACTCCCGCGCCATGGCCCGTCTCGTCACCCAGTTCCCCGACGATGATGAAGCGAAGGCCTTCTACGCCCTCTCCCTCATGGGACTCAATCAGGGGGTGCGCGACGTCGCCAGCTACATGCGGGCCGGCGCCATTGCCCTCGAACTGCTGGAGCGCCACCCCAACCATCCCGGTGCCGCGCACTACGTCATTCACGCCTTTGACGACCCGATCCATGCGCCCCTGGGACTGCGCGCCGCGCGGGCCTACAGTCAGATCGCGCCCGGAGCCGACCACGCGCAGCACATGACCACCCACATCTTCCTCGCCCTCGGCATGTGGCCGGAGGTCGTGGCCCAGAACACGATCGCCTCCGGAACCGATTCCTCCCGCTGGCAGCCGGGTCACTACACGCTCTGGCTGGGCTACGGACTCGGGCAGGAGGGTCGCTTCCGCGACGGGCACGAGCTGCTGGAGCGGCTGCATACCCAGTTGCCTGCCGCACCGAGTGTGGGCCGCCGGGCGAGCCTCGCGATCCTCCGCGCACACCAGGTCGTCAACGCTGAGACCTGGGACGATCCCAGCCTCGCCTGGCCCATCGACCTCTCGGATGCCAATGTCGTCCCCCGGGCGATCGATGCCTTCGCCCACGCCTACGCCGGAGCGCGACATGGCGACGCCGCTGCTGCTCGCCGCGGCATCGCCGCGATCCACGCCCTCGGAGGGAACAAGCCGGGGGGTTACGGCGAGCTCCCGGAGGTCCCCCGGATTCTGGCGGGAATACTCGAGGCAGGGGTGCTACGGGCCAGTGGCAATCAGGCCGGGGCGATTGCCATGCTGGATAGCCTCGGCAAAGTCGTGGGGACCCTGCCGGTGGATTTCGGACCGCCGGATCTGGTGAAGCCGGTCCACGAACTCCTCGGCGAGTGGCTCATGGCGGCCCGCCGACCGAAAGAAGCGGAGCACGCCTTTGTCCGGGCACTGGAACTGGCGCCCGGACGGCTCCGGTCCCTCCAGGGGTTGGTGCGGGCGGCCGAGGCGTCAAGCGACCCGGAAGTGGCGGAGGGAGCCCGTCGGACCCTCGAAACCCTCCGCGCCGTCGCAGACCCCGGGGTCGTCGCCCTTCAATAGCGCAGACCTCCTGCGATCCCGGCAGCCGACAGGCAGCTCGCGCCACCCGCCGACTGCCTGTCGGCATTTTTCTGCCAATCCGGCAGCAAATCACGGTACGACCGTTGCCTTGAGCCCCAGCGAGAGCGTAGCGAGGCGGGTCCCGGTCGGTTCGGCGACGAAGCGCCTCCCTAATTCACGACACCCACACTGAAGGCGGCAGCGGTATGGCCTCCAAGATCATTGGTATTGACCTCGGCACCACCAACTCGGTCGTCGCGGTCATGGAAGGCGGCGATCCGATCGTCATCCCCAACGCGGAGGGTGGCCGGACGACGCCGTCCGTGGTGGCGTTCACCAAGGACAATGAACGGCTGGTGGGCCAGGTGGCCAAGCGCCAGGCCGTGACCAACCCGAAGCAGACCATCTTCTCGATCAAGCGGTTCATGGGCCGCCGGATCAACGAAGTGCAGGAGGAAGGTCGGCGGGTTCCCTACAAGATCGACACCGCCGCCAACGGCCTGGCCGCGGTGGAAATTGCCGGCAAGAGATACACGCCGCCCGAGATCTCGGCGATGATCCTGCAGAAGATGAAGCAGACGGCGGAGGACTACCTCGGCTACAAGGTCGAACAGGCAGTCATCACCGTTCCGGCCTACTTCAATGACGCACAGCGCCAGGCGACCAAGGACGCCGGCAAGATCGCCGGCCTCGAGGTGCTCCGCATCATCAACGAGCCCACTGCGGCGGCGCTGGCCTACGGCCTCGACAAGAAGAAGGAAGAGAAGGTCGCGGTCTTCGACCTCGGCGGCGGCACCTATGACATCTCGGTGCTGGAGCTGGCCGAGGGCGTCTTCGAGGTGAAGAGCACCAACGGCGACACCCATCTGGGCGGCGACGACTTCGACCAGCGGCTGATCGACTGGCTCGTGGCGGAGTTCAAGAAGGACCAGGGCATCGACCTCTCCAAGGATGCGATGGCGCTCCAGCGGCTCAAGGAAGCCGCCGAGAAGGCCAAGATGGAGCTGTCGAGTACGACGCAGACCGACATCAACCTGCCATTCATCACGGCGGATCAGTCCGGTCCCAAGCACCTGAACGTGGCGCTCACCCGGGCCAAGTTCGAGCAGCTGGTCGACGACCTGATCCAGCGGACCCTGCCGCCGATGCAGCAGGCGCTCAAGGATGCGGGGCTCAACCCCAAGGACATCGATGAGGTGATCCTGGTCGGCGGGTCGACCCGCATCCCCAAGATTCAGGAAATCGTCAAGAATTTCTTCGGCAAGGACCCCAACCGCTCGGTCAACCCGGACGAAGTCGTGGCGATCGGTGCCGCCATCCAGGGCGGTGTCCTCGGCGGCGAGGTCAAGGATGTGCTGCTGCTCGACGTCACCCCGCTGTCGCTCGGTATCGAGACGCTGGGCGGGGTGGGTACGGTCCTGATCCAGCGCAACACGACGATCCCGACCAAGAAGTCGGAGGTGTTCTCCACGGCGGAGGACAATCAGACGACGGTGGAGATCCATGTACTGCAGGGGGAACGACAGATGGCCGCCGACAACCGGACCATCGGCAAGTTCCAGCTGACCGGGATTCCGCCGGCCCCGCGCGGCATGCCGCAGGTCGAGGTCACCTTCGATATCGACGCCAATGGCATCCTGCACGTCTCGGCCAAGGACAAGGCGAGCGGCAAGGAGCAGAAAATCCGGATCGAGGCCTCGAGCGGCCTGTCCGACACCGAGATCGAGAAGATGGTGAAGAGCGCCGAGGCGCATGCGACGGAAGACAAGAAGCGGCGCGATGCGATCGAGGCCCGCAACCAGCTCGACGGTCTGGTGTACAAGGTCGAGAAGGACAGCAAGGAGTGGGTCGATCGCCTTGCCGCGGATGCCAAGAACCGGATGGATCAGGCGGTCGAAGGCGCCAAGGCCGCCCTGAAGACCGGCGACACCGACCAGATCCAGAAGGCATTGGATGAGTTGAATGGTGCCTACTCCGCGGCCGGTGCCTCGCTCTATCAGGCGGCACAGACGGCGGGTGGCGACCAGGCCGGGACCGCCGGACCGACGGACCCCTCGACCGGTGCCCCGAAGGATGATGTGGTCGAAGCCGACTACGAGATCGTGGACGATTCGAAGAAGGCCTGAGACAGCCGTCAGCCATCAGCTCTAACGGCTGACGGCTGATTGCGACCCCGATCCTGCACGGCGCATCCGGCGTAGACTAGATTACATCAGCTTCTCTCGGAGAGTCCCATGTCGGCTCGCACGTTGAATTGGCTCAAATTCGGTGGCCTCGTGACCCTGGCGTTCGCACTCGGGCTCCTCTTTGCCGGCCTGCTGGATCTTCCCAGCCGTTCTTCGGCCCAGGAACACGCTCGCACCGCCGCGATTCAGGCGGTCCAGACCCCGCCGATTCCCCAAGCCCGGATCCTGACCGAGCTCAGCGACGCCTTCTCGGCAGTGACTGAGCAGGTACGGCCCAGCGTGGTCTTCATCAAGAGCCAGCGGACCGATCGGGCGGCGCATCCGATTCCGCCGGGAATGGAGCAGTTTTTCCGCAACGCCCCAAAGCGGCCCGAGATCGAGCGCGGCAGCGGGTCGGGGTTCATCGTTTCCGCCGATGGCTACATCCTCACCAACAACCACGTGGTCGAAGGCGCGGAGAAGGTGACCGTTCGGCTGTTCGACCGCCGCGAGTTCACCGCCAAGGTGATCGGTACCGATCCGCTGACGGATGTGGCGCTGGTGAAAATTGAAGCCCCCCGGCTCAGCCCGGCTTCGATGGGGAACAGCGATAACACCCGCATCGGCGACTGGGTCCTTGCGGTGGGCAACCCGCTGGGCGACGAGTTCACCTTCACGGTGACCTCGGGCATCATCAGCGGCAAGGGCCGCCGCCTGCCGGGGTTGCAGCGCTCGCGCGCCAGCATCGGTGATTTCATCCAGACCGACGCCGCCATCAACCCGGGCAATTCCGGCGGGCCGCTGATCAACGTCCGCGGCGAGGTGGTGGGCATCAATTCCGCGATCGCCAGCGAAACCGGCTACAACGTCGGGTACGGCTTCGCGATCCCGATCAATCTGGTACGCCAGGTCATGAACCAGCTGGTGGCGACGGGGCATGTGCAGCGCGCCGCGCTCGGTATCGTGGTCAAGGATGCCACCGAAAATGATGCGGCCTACGTGGGCCTGAAGGAGATTCGCGGGGTCGTGGTTGGCGGCTTTCCCGAGGGGGGCAAGTCACCGGCACAACGGGCCGGCCTCGAAGCCGGTGATGTCATCGTCACGATCGACGGGCAGCAGGTCAACTACGTCGCCCAGCTGCAACAGCTGGTCGGGTTCAAGCGGCCCGGGGAGAGCGTGAAGGTGGAAGTCGCCCGCAAGGGCGGCCTTCGCAAGACCTTCACCGTCGCACTCACCGAACAGAAGGCGGACACCGACGAGGCTGCGCCTGAGGAGACCGAGAAGCAGGACTCGGTGCAGGACGACGCCATTAGCTTCGAGGAACTCGGTGTCTCGGTGCAGCCGCTGAGCACCGCGATCGCGCGCGACCTGGAGCTGACCGCCGATCAGCGAGGACTCCTGGTCAGCGAGGTCGACCCCAACGGCCCCGCCTATCAGCAGCTCTTCGCCCCCGACGAGGGCGGGCCGGACATCATCCTGGCGGTCGAGGGGCAACAGGTACGGACCGAGACCGAGCTGCGCGCGGCCCTGCGCACGGCGGGCAAGGGCTCAATTGTCACGCTCCGGGTCTACAACGCCCGGGCCAAGGTCGCCCGGATCGAGCGGGTCCGACTGCAGTAACCGCGGACGGGTTCAACGCCTTCCGACAGCGCGTCCACGGCCTCCGTGGGCGCGTCTGTTTTTTCGCCCGGAGCAGGACATGACAGCACACCCGACTGCAGATCCGCCGGCTTCGGCCCCCTTCCCGCGCTGCTGGTGGGCCGGTCCGTCGGAGGAGTACCTCCGCTACCACGACACCGAGTGGGGCATTCCAGTTACCAATGACCAGCGGCTGTTCGAGAAGATCTGCCTGGAGGGGTTTCAGGCCGGCCTGAGCTGGCTGACGATCCTGCGGAAGCGGGAGAATTTTCGGCGCGCCTTTCTGGACTTCGACCATGAGCAGGTGGCGCGGTTCACCTCCAAATCGGTGGACCGCCTCCTCACGGACCCCGGGATCGTGCGGCACCGCGGCAAGATCGAGGCGGTGATCAACAACGCGCAACGGGCGCGGGAACTCGTCCGCGAGCATGGCTCGCTGGGCGCGTATCTCTGGCGCTTTGAACCACAGCCCGAGTCCCGGCCGGCCGAGCTCACCGAGGAATGGCTGCGGCGCAGTTCTACCTCACCCGAGTCGATCGCGCTCTCAAAGGACCTGAAGTTCCGGGGCTGGAAGTTCGTCGGGCCCACGACCATGTACGCCTTCATGCAGGCGATGGGGCTGGTCAACGACCATGTGGTGGGATGTTCTGCGCGGCCGCAAGCGGTGGCCGCGCGGGCAAAGCTGAAGATCCCGTGAGCGCGGCGGGCGCAGCCCATCACGCATGCCATTGCCAGACAGGAGTACAAACGACTCAGCGCGGGGGTGCCTCACGAAGTTGGCGCGTGGGGCCCCCCGGTGAGTCAGCTAGGCTGCGGGCTTGGCCATCTTTCCGGCGATCATTTCGGACAGGAAACCCAAGACCGCTCCCGCTACCAGGGCGATGATGGTGTTGAGATACGTCCCACTGGCCCCCACGACCACGCTAACCGTGGTCGCGGCGCCGAGAAACGCCCCAGGAATGAACGCCAGGGGAGGCAGCTTCGACTGGAGAACCATCGCGAAAGCGATCGCGCCGACGAGCGCCGAGAGCACCGGCAGGCCACCGCCGAGACGGGCCGACAGAGTGAGGGCCACGAAGGCCCAGAGGACGCCCGAGAGGTTGGAAGCAATGGTCTTCTGCAGCCCGGCCGTCTTGCCCCCGGCGGCGAAGAACGTCCCCCAGGCAACGATGCCTGCCCAGACGGGGAGGGCCGCGGGACCGAGAGCAACATAGGTCCAGCCGGCAATAAGGACGCCAATGCTGAGACCGAGGGCGAGGAGCATGTCCATGAGGATCTCCGAGAAGAGGACGTGGGACGGTGAACCGGAGGGAACCGCCCGGCAGGCTGGCTGGACGGCGGCGATAGGGTACGCCGGGGTACGGCCGCCGTCAAGCGGTGAGTTATGCCCGGCAGGGCGAGCGATTGCCTGATAAGCGACATCCAGCTCGCGGAGTCTGGCGGATTTTACCCCGACAGCGAGACCCGGTCATCGAGGACGATCGCTCCGCAATAGTTTCCGGTGCCCAGTCCGGAACGCTCGGGGGGAGTCACCTTCAGGTCGTACTTGCCGGGACGGAGTCGAGTGACCCGTAGCGCACCCTGCTCGTCAGTGCGCCCGCGTGCGACGACAACGCCGGTCCTGCCGCGCCCGCCAATGGCGGGCGTTGTGGCATTGTGGGCTTTATCTTTGAGGTGCCGCGACCGTGGCGGAATTGGTATACGCGCCAGACTTAGGATCTGGTCCCGCAAGGGGTGTCGGTTCGAGTCCGACCGGTCGCATTGCCATCGCCCCTCATGCACATTTATTGCCGTTTACTTCGCCCCTCGTCGGCGAATGTTCGGGTGCTTATTTTGCGGGAGCACTTCAATCTCCGGGCACCCTCGGCGGAGAGAGACGGATCACGCTTGACCTTGAGAAGTGCTTTCGGGCACTGATCAGCAAAGGCGGATGTGATCTTCCGGGGTCACAGCCGCCTATTTTTGAGGGACGACGACCTGGTGCCGTTCGCCATCGCCCCGCAGGTCACTGTCGCGGAAAAGGAAGTATGCAGTAACGGACTGGAGGTCCCCTATTGAAGCACATCACCTTTGACGCTGCCTTGGCGTCACCTGGACAGCCGCAGTTGCAGATCTTTTCCGTCAACGCGAATATCGCGGGTGACGGCATCTATCATGAGTATTTCCATGTCCGGACTCCGGAGCAGGGCACCCACCTGCACGTCGGGTGGAACCCCACTACGAGCGCCGGACTCTATAACCTGACCGATCATGCGCAAAAGCCGCTGGCCAACCCCACCCACTTCACCACGGATGCCTACGCCTATCTCGGCGAATGGCGGACTTGGACGAACGACACGGGGACCTATGGTCGGATCGGCATGGCCACGGCCAACCAGTCGACGGTGTGGACAACGGAGTCAATCATCACGCCTTGTCCTGACTCGGCCGCAACAGCATTGGAGTTGCCCGGGACCGAGGGAATCATCGCGTATGTCCCGGATGTAACCGCGACCTACACCCAGTGGTCACACCTCATTCTCCCGCACAACGCGACGATGACGGCCACCGGCGGACCTGGCCTGATCATCATTGCGTGGGCACAGAGTATCGAGCTGCTTGGTCACGTCGTAAAGCGCTCCAACCGCCCGCCACGGATACCGGGCGAGGAGCGACTCGAACGCTACAAGGGGGAGGGGGTCACCTCGTGGATAAATCGACCCCAGGGTCTGTACCAGTCGTTAACCGACCATCAACAGCGGGGCCTGCACTGATGGATGTCACTTTTGCGCACCTCTGCGACTACGCGACCGTGTCGCAGGACGGTAAGCTGAGCGTGATGGGGATCTTCGGCGCGATCAATACTCCCCAAGTTCCTGCGGTACATCCCCAAATGTACCTCGCCTTCGAACTGGCGTTTGACTATACGGAGATCGGCCGGGATTTCACCGCCGGGGTACAAATCGTTGATGAGGACGGCAAGATCATCTGGGACCTGAAAGGTGGCGGGTCTATTCAGTCACCGTTGCCGCCCAAACCAGGGGATACCCCAACGGCTGGTCAGATCTTTGTCATCCAGGGGCTCAAATTCGACAAGTTTGGGTCGTACGATGTGAACATCTTTGCCAACGGCAGACCGGCGAAGCGAATCGCGCTAAAGCTCAATCGCATGGCGGCCCCTTCGGTACCAAACAGCTGAGTTCTCCCAGGTCCGACGGTCGTCCGGGAAGCCTCCAAGCTCTCCTCACCCCCAAGGATGATGCAGCATAACTGAGAGCTACCTCGTCACAACGCTGGCGCGCCGCAGGAGAGCATTGCGATCTTGTCGTCATCGACGGTTTGGAAGACGGCGCGGATAGAGAACGACAGGTCCGCAAGGGGTGTCGGTTCGAGTCCGACTGGTCGCATTGAACAGGAACCGTCAGCCGTCGGCCGTCAGCAGTGAGCCCAGCGCCCCGCCGCGAAGGGCAACGGTCGCGCCTGGGCGGTGAGCTGCTACGGCTGACTCGGCCGCCGCAGGAGCGCAATCCTCAGGGCGTCGACCACCAGCAGCAGATCATCCAGCTTCGAGAGGAGCGGTACGCCCCGTTGCTCGATCGGGACGTGGACCCGCGGGTCCCGCGCGGCACCAGTCAGGAAAACAACCCGCTGGGACAGGGCGGGTGAGAGTTCCAGCAACCGGTCGTAGAACGCCACACCGCTGATCTCCGGCATCAGCACATCGCTCACCACCGCGTCCGCCGGACCACCCTCCGCAACGTGCGTGAGGGCCTCCTGCCCCGAGGCGACATCCACCACGGCAAAGCCGGAGCGCTCGAACAGCGCCCGCAGGGCTCGGCGCATCGATGGTTCGTCGTCAACGACCAGAATTGTGGTCACAAGCTCAACTGTGGTAACAGGTTATTGCCCGGTGATCGGCTCCCCCAGCGGGCCGATGGGCGCGAGGCGCGGGGTGAAGCTGGCCTCACCGGGGGTACCCGTGCCTCCGGGCCCGGTGGCAGACCTGCTTCCCATGTCGCAACTATCGGCAGGGACGGCATTTCGATTGACCCCCGGGACCGGCCAAGGGTAGATTGCCGCCCATGTCGGATATTACAATCGTCAAGACCAAAGAAGATGTCGCCTCCAAGTCGCTGCAGGTCACGGTCCCCACGACCATGATCCAGCAGGCGGAGACGCGCGCCGTCCGGAACTACTCCAAGCAGGCCCGCCTGCCCGGATTCCGTCCGGGAAAGGCCCCGGAGGCGGTGGTGCGCCGCCGCTTCGGCGAGGCCATCCGCCAGGCGGTCCTGGAGGAGCTGATCCGCGAGAGCTGGGACGAGGCGCAGAAGTCCGAGGCGCTCAAGCCGATCGCCGAGCCCCATATCCACAATCTGAAGTTCGAGGAGGGGCAGCCGCTCGAGTTTGAATTCCACGTCGAGGTCCGCCCTGATGTCACCCTCAAGAAGACCGGCGGGTTTTCCGTCCAGCGGACGGTCAAGCCGGTGACCTCCGAGGATGTGGAGGAGCGGCTGCGGGACCTGCAGGAGCGCAAGGCGACGTGGCTGCCCCTGGAAGGCGTGAAGCCGGCACCGGGCCAGATGGTGCGGATGGAAGTCGCTCCGCTCGAGGGCGACGTGCCCGGCCCCTCCCAGCCCTACACCATGGTGCTTGGCGAAGGCCGGGCGATCCCCGAAGTCGAGGAGCGGGTCATGACGCTCCTCCCCGGCGAGTCGGTGGACGCGGATGTCCGCTTCCCCGACGATCACCCCGACGAATCCAAGCGCGGCACCTCGCGCCGGGTCCGGATCACCTTGCACGAAGTGAAGCGCCAGGAAATGCCCGCGCTGGACGACGGCTTTGCCCGGGAAGTGGGCGACTTCGACACGCTGGAGGCGCTGCGGGCGGCACTCCGGAGTGACCTCGAGGCCGACGCGGTCGCGGGAGCCGATGCCGGCGTTCGGCAGGACCTGATGCAGCAGCTCGCCGCGGCCAACGATGTGCCGGCGCCGACCAGCCTGGTCAACCGGCTGATCCAGGCCTACATGCAGTCGTACAAGATCCCGAAGGAGCAGTTCGACGGGTTCGCCGCCGAATTCCGGCCGGCGGCCGAGCAGCAGGTGCGGCGGGAACTGGTGCTGGACAGCGTGGTCGAGGCCAACGCACTGGCGGCCACCGAAGCGGAGGTGGATCAGCGGATCACGCAGCTCGCCGCGAGCCGCAACCTGCCGGTGGGCCAGCTCTACGCGGAACTGGAGAAAGCGGGACGCCTCCGGGACCTGGAGCGGGCCCTAACCGAGGAGAAGGCATTCGCCTGGCTCCTGCAGCATTCCTCCGTGGTCGAGGCCGGGGTCTGACGATGGCGAGCATCTATCCTCCGTATGTCATCGAGCGCTCCAGCCGCGGCGAGCGCTCCTACGACATCTTTTCCCGGCTCCTCATGGACCGGATCGTCTTCCTCGGCGCGGCGATCAATGATGATGTGGCCAACATCGTGATTGCGCAGCTGCTGTTCCTCGAGGCGGACAATCCCGAGCGGGATATCTATCTCTACCTGAATTCGCCGGGCGGCATCGTCTCGAGTGGCCTGGCGATCTACGACACCATGCAGTACCTGCGGGCGCCGGTGAACACGATCTGCATGGGCATGGCCGCGTCGATGGGGTCGTTCCTGCTCGCCGCCGGCGCCAAGGGCAAGCGGAGTGCGCTGCCCCACTCGCGGATCATGATCCACCAACCCTCGGGCGGGACCCAGGGCACCGCCGCGGACATCGAGATCCAGGCCCGGGAAATCCTGTATTTGCGCGCCAAACTGAACGGCCTGTACAGCCAGCACACCGGCCAGCCGATCGAGTCGATCGAGCGCGACATGGACCGGGACCGGTTCATGAGCGCCGAAGAAGCCAGGGAATACGGCCTGATCGACAACGTGATTTCCAAGCGCAGCGACATCCAGCCGGTCAAGTAACCCTTGACGGCTTCCGGGGGGAGGGGCAGACTTCCTGTCACTCCCCCTCGCCACATCTGACCACGGACCCAGGGCCGCATGTCGAACGACAAGCACCTCCGCTGTTCCTTCTGCGGAAAGTCGAAAGACTCGGTCCGGAAATTCATTTCCGGACCCTCGGTCTACATCTGCAACGAGTGCATCACACTCTGCAATGAGATCCTGGCGGAGGATGAGGAGCGGGAAGTTGCCGATACCATTACCTCGGTCCCCACGCCGGTCGAGGTCAAGACGGTGCTGGACCAGTACGTCATCGGTCAGGAGCGCGCCAAGCGCACCCTGGCCGTCGCCGTCTACAACCACTACAAGCGGATCAACGCGGTAGGCGGACGGGACGCCGAGGTGGAGCTGGACAAGTCCAATATCCTCCTGATCGGACCCACCGGCGTCGGCAAGACGCTGCTGGCGCAGACCCTGGCCCGCATCCTCGACGTGCCGTTCACGATCGCGGATGCCACGACGCTGACCGAGGCGGGCTACGTCGGCGAGGACGTGGAGAACATCCTGGTGCGACTGCTCCAGGCCGGGGAGTTCAATGTCGCGGAGTGCGAGCGGGGCATCGTCTACATCGACGAGATCGACAAGATCGCGCGCAAGTCGGAGAACCCCAGCATCACCCGGGATGTCTCGGGCGAAGGGGTGCAGCAGGCGCTCCTCAAGATCCTGGAGGGCACCGTCGCCTCCGTCCCGCCGCAGGGCGGCCGGAAGCACCCGCAGCAGGAATACATCCAGATCAATACCAAGGACATCCTGTTCATCTGCGGCGGCGCCTTCGACGGGCTGGAAAAGATCGTCGAGGCCCGCACCGGCCGGCAGCAGATCGGCTTCAGCGGCAGTCCCACCAGCAAGGGACCCGCCTTCGACAAGAAAAACCCGTTTGCCGATGCGGAGCCGGACGATCTGTTGCGCTTCGGGTTGATCCCCGAACTGGTCGGCCGCCTGCCGGTGATGGTCGCCCTGGAGGCGCTCGATGAGGACTCGCTGATGCGCATCCTGGTCGAGCCCAAGAACGCGCTCACCAAGCAGTACAGCAAGCTGTTCGAGATGGAGAGCGTGGGCCTGACCTTCGACGACGAAGCGCTGCGCGCCGTCGCCCAGAAGGCCCTCAAGCGCGGGACCGGCGCCCGCGGGCTCCGGGCCATCCTCGAGAGCATGATGACCGATATCATGTACGACCTGCCCGGCCGGGACGATGTACGCGAGGTCGTGATCACCCGCGAATGCGTGACCGAGAACCAGCAGCCGCTCGTCGTTACCGAACGCCCGCGGCAGAAGCGGGAAGCCTAGCAGCGGCCCGTCGCCCTGGCCCCAGCGGCCGGAGCGACGCTGTCGCACGCAGGCCCAGCGCCGTGCAATACAACTCCCCCCTCGCGACACTCCCGGTCGAATTCGTCGGCAGCTTTCCCGATCCGACCCATCGCCTCACGCCGGTGCTGCCCGAGATCGTCACCCTCGGCCGCTCCAACGTCGGCAAGTCCAGTCTGCTCAACGCCATCTTCGACCGGCCGCTGGCCAAGGTCAGCGGCACGCCGGGCCGGACCGCCCTCCTGAACGTCTTTCGGCTGCCCGGGCTCTACCTGCTGGATCTACCCGGCTACGGCTACGCCAAAGTCTCCCACTCCGAACGGGCCCGCTACGGTCGGCTGGTGAAGACCCTGATCGAGCAGCGGACGACCCTCACCGGCGTGCTGTGGCTGCTGGATATCCGGCACGAGCCGTCCGCCGACGACTTGGCGTACGCCCAGGAGATGGAGAAGCGTCAGCTCCCGATCCTGGTGGCCCTCACCAAGGCGGACAAGCTGCCGCATGGACAGCGGCTCGCCCGGCTCAAGACGATCGCGCGGCAGGTGGGACTGCCGGAGGAGCAGGTGCAGCTCACCAGTTGTCTGAGCGGCCTGGGGATCGTCGAGCTGGGCGAGAGCATTCTGGCCGTCGCCAACCCGAGCGAGGCAGCATGAGGACACGACGCTGGCTCCCCGCGCTGCTGGCGCTGGGAGTGCTGAAGACTGGCACCGCGGGGGCGCAGGTGGAGATCGCGGGCGGGGACCTGCCCCCGGCCGGTTACGGTACCATCCGATCGGACCAGCTGAGCATCCGTCTCGCGCTCGATGATATCGAGCTCCGGTTCCTGCCCCTTGATGAGCGGGTGCTGCTGCTGGTCTCGAAGGATGGGTACGATGCGCTGAAGGGCCTGATCGCCTCGCGCCAGAGCGCCATCGATTCGGCCGCCACGAACGCCGCGCTGTCGACACCGGGGCTGGCGCTGGTGACGTTCTTTGCACTCCGGGCCGATGCCAGGTTCGACCCTGAGAATGTGAGCCTGCTGTACCGCAACCAGTTCTGGCGTCCGGTGGCCATCGTGCCGGTGACGGCCAATTTTACCGGACGCCAGCTTCCCGTGCGGCAGCAGGCCTCCGCCATTTTCCTGTTCGACAATCCGCTCCCCGTCTATGAACAGTTCGATGTCGTCTACGGCACGGTGCAGAGCAGCGCATGGCAGGAGGCACTGCGCCGGGTCGAGCGGGAACGAGGCCTGGTGATGATCCGGTGGCGGGCGGAGAAGGGGGACAGCGGGAAGCACGAGTAGTGGAGAGGCGGCCTCAGGCCTGCAGCTGCACCAACCAGCTGCTCCGGACACCCGGCCACGATTTTCCCCCGGCCAGCATCGCGGTCGACAGCACATCCGCACCAAGCCCGGTCTTCGCAACCACGGTCGCCTGCAACCGCTGCTCCACCGGCGCGCCACGATGCGGGTCGATCACATGGCCGCGGCGCACCCCATTGAGCCGCACGGTGGCAATCGTCACGGCGCTGGTGGCGAGCGCCTCATCCCGCAGCACCGCGGTAGCAAGCACCCCGCCGACGATCCGGGGATCGACGATGTCCACCGGCCACCCCGTCGCCCCCGGTGGCGCACCGAGCGCGAGCAGGTCGCCGCTGACGTCGAGCAGGGCGGCCGTGACGCCATGGCGCCGCAGGACCTCCCCCGCCCGATCCAGTCCGTAGCCCACGCCGATCCCGCCGAGATCGAGCGCCGCATCGCTGCGGCCGAGGCGCACCCGATGGCCGACGACCTCAACCGTCGTCGCCGCGAGCGCGGCCTGCGCGGCCACCACCTCCCGGACGCCGGGCGCGGCCTTTCGTGGCTCACGGAAGCCCCAGGTCCGCATCAGGGGTTCGACGGCGACATTGAAATCCCCCTGGGTCCCACGGCGATATCGCCCGGCGGCCGCGAGCACGGTACACAGATCAGCCTCCATCGCCACCCAGCCTCGGCTCGCCTGACGATTCAGCTCGCTCAAATCGCTCACATCATCGAAGCGGGAAAGGCGCCCCTCGATCCGGCGCAGTTCGGCGAACGCCGCCTGCGCCGCTTCGAACCCGGCGGCCTCGGACTCATGGAAGAGCTGCAACCGCACCGGTTGTCCCATCGCCCAGGACCAGCGGTCGATGTAGCGGAGCGGCGGACGGGCGGGCGGGCGGACAGCCGGTACGACGGTTAGACGGTCATACACCCGGGTCAGGGCCGGCCGGCCGAGAATGCCACCGGCGGCGAGGCCCCCCGCGGCCGCGAGAAAGGAACGCCGCTTCATCCCGGCGTGCTGCGCTCCCAGAGGCCCAACTCGGCGAGCACCAGCCAGGCCTGGAGATAGAAGGTGGCGGCCATGAGTCCGCTGGAAAGCTGGAGCAGCAGCCCGAAGCCGGGGGACACGTACCGGACGAGCCAGATCGCACTCATCGACACCAGCAGGGCGACGAACGGCTCGATGACCAACACTCGCTGGATCCGCTCCGGCACCCGTTCGCACAGGGTCACGCCGAGGCCACTCAGCACGAAGATCACGAGCATCGAGAACAGGTGCGTGTGAGTGATGGTCAGCAGCTCCCCCAGCGATTTGGGGAACTGCATCGCCCCATCCAGCCCCTCACTCCCACGGTAGTGATCCGCGATCCCGCTCGGCAGCAGCCGAGTGGTGTGCCAGACGTAGATCAGCGAAACAGTGTATCCGGCGACCTGGACGATCGTGAGCCACCGGCCGATCGCCCGCACCGGCGTGGGGAGCTGGCGCCACACCGGCCAGGTCACCGGGGTCACAGCAGCCCCACTGCGCGCCAGCGGGCAAAGTCCGCCAGCGCCTGCCGGATCCCCAGTGTCACGGCGTTGACGCTGATGGTGGCGCCGGAGATACCCCGCACCGTCCGGCCGACTTCGAGGGTGTCTTGCGGCGTGCGTCCGCGAAACTGCTTGCGCCACGGTTCATACGCGATTTCGCCGCCATAGGCTTCGCGGTAGATCAGGACGTCGACATCACGGAGGGCGAGCCCGTTGTCCAAGGCGACGAGATACGTGATCGGTTGTTCCTTGCCCCGCACGTTACGCACCTGGGCGAACCCGAGCAGCGAGTCACTGCGCGCGACGCGGAGGACGCTGGCTCCCTCGATCGTCATCGTATCCACCTTCGCCCCGGGCCCGAAGAGGCGGAGCAGGGAGGCGGCCAGCTTCTTCGGGGGGACGGTCTGGGCCGCAAGGAGAGTCGGGAACGGGGAACGGGGCACCGGTAGTGCAATCGGTACTGACGAGAGCAAGAGCAGCGCTGCGCTCACCAGAATTACCGCGGCACCTGGCCTGCGCCTGCCCCAGCAGCTGCTTTCCATGACCTGCTCCCCGTTCCCTGTCCCCCGGTTCCCCGGTTCCCGTTCCCTGTCCCCTGTTCCCGGCATTTCAGAACTGGTAACCGACGCCGAAGCTCAGGATCTCGCCCTCACCCACGCCGGCCGGGGTGCGAACCAGCTGGTAGTCGCCCTTGAAGGCCACGTTCCACAGCGGCTTGTAGGTCAGACCAACGGTGGTGACGCGACGGGCATAGGCCGGATTTCGCGCGGTACCGGTCGGAACGTCGGCGTGGGTATCGTAACGTTCGTGCCGGGCGAAGGCGACCAGGCGCTGACGTGAAGCGGGGGCCAGCCAGGCGAGAAGATTGGCACCGGCCTCGAGATAACCTCCCTCGATCCGGCTGCCCACATCCGTCCCGAAGGCCGTATTGATCTTGTCGGCATCGGCGACCGTAACCCGGGCGACTTCACCCCGGAACTGGAACGCACCGACGTCGTAGCGGGCATCGGCCGACAGGACGCTCACTGGCGCATCGAAGCTGCCGGTGCCGACGAGGGAATCCTGGTTGGCGCTGCCGCCAAGCCAGACCGAACCGCCAACCTTGAGTCCTGGCCGGCCGTACTCCAGGCGCCCCGTCAGTGAGGGATTGGCAAAGCTGGCCTCCCGGCCCTCCTGCCGGCCCCCGCGAATTCCTTCGGCGCCGGAGAAGCCCGAGGCCTTGATCCCATTGAGCAGCAGCAGGCGCCAACTCACCCCACCCAGCGACACAATACGACCAGCGGCCCCAATGCCGATCTCGCGCCAGGTCGTTGGAATCACGTCGTGATGGAAATCTGGGCGTGCCACGCCGTTGAAGGTGGGCGGCTCGTGCATCTCGTTGATGATCCCCACCGGAACAAGCATCAGGCCGGCACGCAGCGCGAATGCGTCGGTCAGCTGGTATTCCAGGTAGGCCTGCTCCAGCGCGACTTCACCGCCGGCATCCCCGCCCTCGATCTTGGCATCCTCCACCTCGAGCTCGGAGCGCAGCGTGATCCGATCGGAGAACTGGTGCCCGAAATAGATGATGAAGCGCTTGAAATTCACCTCGCCCGGAGTGTTGGCACCGGAGTGGTTGGTGTAGTGGACCTCGCCGTAGCCGCCGATCGTGGTGCGCTGGGAGTCGGGAGCCTGGGCGTGGGCGACGCCGACCGGGCCGGCAAGTCCGAGGAGCAGGAGGAAGCAGCGAAACGGGAAGCACATGAAAGTTCCGAAAAGTGGGGTGGCAAAAACCCATTGAGAAGAGTTCTCAATACTAATGTCGTACTAGTTTAGTCCCCTTTGGAAAACCGGGCAATCCCCCCCGTTGGCGCTTGTCCGTGGACCCCCGTAGACTCCCCTGCACCTTCTTCCTGGATCCCAGCCCGAGCGTGAGCCGTTTCACTCTGCCTTCCCGGAGTGACCTTCTCCTCCATTCTCCGGCGGTAGCCTGGCTCCTTGTGGGTGTCAGCGCAGCCGCCGGGGATCGCGGCCCGACGGCGTTCTCGCTCGGGGCCATCGCCCTGGGCCTGCTGCTGTCGTGGCTCGTCTCGCGCCGGCCAGCCCAGGGGCCGGCGGCGCATGCCGGGGCTGCCGCGCTTGCCATCCTCGCCCTGCTTCTCCCGCGCGCCCCTACCCTGCCCGTCCTCATCACCGCGCTCATCTGCATCGGCGCTCTTCTCGCGCAGTCGCAGAGCGCCGAGCGGCGGGCGGTATCGGTCGAGGCGGAGCGCCAGATCCTCGCCCGGCAGATCGATCGCCGGATCAACGAGATCTTCTCGCTCCAGGAGTTGAGCTATGTCCTGGCCGAATCGCTCCAGAGCGAGCGAATCGCGTCTCGGGTGGCGAAGTATGTCATGCGCTTCCTCAACGCCGAGGGGGCCGCTGTCGCGCTGATGCGGGAGAGCGACGGGGTGCTGCTCATCGCCGCCGCGGAGGGGGTGCTGGCGGGCTCGCTCGGCGCTACGGTGCCCGATACCCCGCTCTCGCTCGTCCTCCGCGCCATCACGACCGAACGCATCGAGGTGAGTGGCAGCAGCGAGGACACACCTCGACTCCTGCTGCCGGGGCATCATGCCGCGAGCGGCGCCGCAGCTCCACTTCGGGCACATGGGCTCACAATGGGGGTCCTCGCCGTGGCCGACCGGCGCCAGGGCGGGTACTCGACCGAAGATCTCTGGCTGCTGTCAACGGTCGCCACCCACGTGGCGGTGGTACTGGCGAACAGCCGCCTGTTCGAGATGGTGCGGCAGGCCAAGGATGAGTGGGAGACGGCGTTCAATGCGCTCACCGAGGGCATCGCCGTGCTGGACGCGGCGGGCAGAATTTCGCGGGGCAACGCGGCGTTGGCCCGGCTGGTGGATGTGCCGGCGCCCGCGCTCCTGGGCCGGCCGTTCTGGACCACGGTCGTGGGCGCAGCCGAGGGCGAGGGCCACCTGATCGACACGGCGCGGCGGGGCGAGCGGCCCGCGCCGCTCACGCTGCCCAGCACGACGACGCAGCGGATCCTGCGACTGACGGCTGCCCCGATGTCGGCGGCGCAGAGCGGCGCGGCGGTCGTCGTGCTGGTTGAGGACGTGACGGAGCAGCGGGCGCTGGAGAGCCAGCTGATCCAGAGCGAAAAGCTCGCCGCCGTCGGCCAGCTGGTTTCCGGCGTGGCGCATGAGATCAACAATCCGCTCACATCGATCGCGGGGCTCGCGGAGTTCCTGCAGGAGCGGGTGGGCCCGGCATCCGCTGAGGCGGAGCATCTCCGGGTGATTCACGAGCAGGCCGAGCGGGCCGGACGGATCGTCCGGAACCTGCTCACCTTTGCCCGGAAGACCGCGCCGGGCGATGCACTGGTTGATCTCAGTGATACCATCGGTCGAAGCGCGCTGCTGCTGGGCTACGAACTGCACCTGCACGGCACCGAGCTGGTTCAGGACCGGTTGGACGAGCCGTTGCCGGTCCGGGGCAACGGCGACGAGCTGCAGCAGGTGCTGCTCAATCTGATCACGAACGCGGGTCACGCCGTCCGGGTCCTTCCGCCGGGGCAACGTCGGCGGGTCACGCTCATCTGCGCCCGCGAGAGCGGGCGCGTCGTGGTGCGGGTGCGGGATACCGGCCCGGGTGTTCCCGGGGAACTTGTGCCCCAGCTCTTCACCCCGTTCTTCACGACCAAGGAGCCGGGTGAAGGCACCGGGCTCGGCCTTTCGCTGAGCTTCCGGATCATCGAGTCGCACGGCGGTCGCCTGGCCTACCAGCCGGTGCGGGACGGCGGAGCGGAGTTCTGGTTCTCCCTCCCGCTGGCGGGCGATGAGCGGGAGGCGGTGCGCACGGTGCCGACGGTGCCACTGGTGAATCGCGCCGTCCTGGTGCTGGACAACGACCCGGGCACCGAGCTGGTCGTCCGGGCGCTGTTCGAGCCGGCGGGATATCAGGTTGAGGTTGTTCGCACGGGGGCGGACATCGCGGCACGACTCGCCGCGCGGGCGTGGCGGGTGGTTGTGGTCGAGGGTGCGCTGTCAGCCGACGGCAAGGTGCTGGTCGCCGATCAGCTCAGCAGCCGGGCGGACCAGCGGGTCATCATCACGACCGCCGACCCGCTGCTGGCGGCCCGGTGCCGGGCCCGGGGCCTCACGATCGTCGCGCGCCCGTTCCTGCCGCGCGACCTGGTGGAGGTGGCGGGCGACTTGATCGTCCTGGAACGTCGCTCGGGTGCCTAGGGCGTCGTGGTCCGGTAGTACTCCGTCCCGGAGAGGTTGAGCCGCAGCGCCCGCCCGCTGACGATTTCGCCGAACCTGAGACGCTCCGGCGAGCGGACAGCCTGTCCCACGCGAAACTCGCCATGCCCGAGTGGCACCAGCGTCTCCTCATACCCCTCGGGCGTCAGCAGCAGCAGCACTCCCTGCCGGATCACAACGCGATAATTGCTGTAGTAGGGCAGCTGGGCGCGATAGTGCCCCGGATAGGCCAGCCAGGGCGCCGGCGGCGCACTCCCTGGCAGCGCGAGGCCGGGGCGACGGAACCACCGTCCACCGCTCAGCAACTCCACGGCGCCATCCGACAGGAAGCGGAATCGAATCGGGAATGGCGCGACGGCGGGATCGTCAGCGAAGAATTCGTCGGGCCCGATGCGCACAACGCTGGCCGCCGGTCCGGCGCCGGCGAGGGTAAGGTGCTCGCCCGCTGCCACGAGGGTAAGCTGACCACCGCTGGTGTCGCTGTAGACGCCGGCGTAGCGGCTTGCCTCGGCGATGATCGCGGGCTCCGCCGCCATGGGCACCGGCAGCATGGCCTGCCCCCGCCGGGCCCGCACCAGCGCCTCGAGAGCGTATTCCGCCACCCGGCGCGGATTGCCCGGTCCATTCATCATCACCACCACGCCGAGCCCTTCGTCCTGGTCACCGATGATGATGGCGCGATACCCCGGCATCCCGCCGCTGTGCCAGAAGACCGGGTCACCGGCGAGCGTGTCCAGCACCAGTCCGTCGCCGTAGAAGGCGTTCGCACCCAGCTCGGGCGCCCGCACCGTGCGCCGTACCATCCGGCTGAAGCTGGCCGGCTGCAGCAGCCGCCCCTGCGGGCCCGCGCCCTGTCGCAGCAGGGCCTGCAGCAGGCGCGCGAGATCGGTGGGCGTCGACACCAGATTCGCGTCGCCCGCGGTGTACTCCGACCAGGGGACCGGCACGAGCGGCAGGCCGGGAAGTGGTGGCCGGTCATCGAAGAAATACTGGTAGCCCGTCGCAGCACCGCGGCGCCCTTCCTGGGTGACCGCCGGCTCGCTCTCCGTCATGCCGAGGGGGCGCAGCACCCGCGCGCGCACCACCTCGGCGAACGGTCGGCCTTCCACCTCCTCGATGATCAGGCTGAGCAGCTGATACCCGATGTTGGAGTAGGCGAACCACTCGCCGGGTGGTCCACCCACGTCGCGATCACGCAGGGCCACCGCGGTATAGGGGGAGGAGGGGAGGTCGCTGCGGTCGCGAGGCAGACCGGCGGTATGGGAGAGCAGGTGCTGCAGCGTGATCGGGGGATAGCGGGAACGTACCCGGAACCAGGGCAGATAGGTGGTGACCGGGCGATCGAGGGTGACGACGCCCTCCTCCTGCAGCTGCAGGAGGGCGATGGCCGTCACCACCTTGCTGATCGAGCCGGCCAGGAAGCGGGTGGATGGCGTGAGTGGTTCGTGAGTGCCGAGGTCGGCGACACCGGCCAGCGACAGGTGGAGCAGCGTGTCCCGGGTGACCAGTGCGACCGCGATCCCCGGAGTTCCCTCTGCGCGGCGGTGCTCCGCGATGAATGCGTCCACATACGCGAAGACCTGGCGCAACGTCGTGTCCGCGCGCGTCGGCGAGCCGGGCGGGGACAGCGCGAGAAGGAGCAGCGCGCCGGAGCGCACGCTCAGTACCCCGCGTCTCGCGCCGCCCGGAACGGGACCAGCGTGACCCGGCCCTGCACCTGCCGCTGCACTGCCGCCAGGTCCGGGGCACCCCAGAAATTGCCGCCGGCATCAAGGGCCACGGCGAAAATCAGCCAGCGGCGCGCGGAGAGGAAGACATTGCCCGCCACGATCGCGTCGGCCCCGGCGCTGTCCACCACGACGCCGTCCTCCACGCCATCCAGCAGGTTGCCCCGCAGCCTGGCCTTGGTGGTGTGTTCCAGCACGATGCCCTGCCCCACCTTGGCGATCGTGTTGTCGTCGATGCGATAGTCGGTGCTGGGATCATCGCCGGCGGTGCGGGTGAAGAGGTGAATGCCGCTCACCGCACCGATGATGGTGTTGCCGCTGATGTCGTTCTCACCACCATGCTCGATGGCGATGCCGGTGGAGCCGCTGCCGATGATGATGTTCCCCCGGACGACATTGCCCCGGGAATATCCCAGCCAGAATCCGTAGTCGGAGCTGTCCGCCCGATTCTCGAGGAACACATTCCACGAACTGAAAGTGGATTCGAAGGCGTTGTGGAACGCCCCGGTGGCGTCGTTGCGGATGACCAGGTTGCCGATCGACGGTCCCACCCGGCCGCGCTGGCCGCTCAGGAAGAACCCGTCGCCGCTGGTGCGCAGGTTGTTGTCGGCGACCAGATTCGAATCGCTCTCATGGCGCAGCAGGAGGGCGGCGCTGTCGCAGCCGCGGCGGTAGGTGCGGCCCTCGCAGCGCACGTTGTGATCGGCCCGGTTGCGGAGAATGGTGTTGCGCGCCGACTGATAGAGGTGGATCCCCCAGCCCGAGTTGCCGGAGACATCGTTGTCGGCGATGAGTGCGTCACGACTGCCGATCAAGCCGATGCCATTCTGGCTGCCGCGCGCCACGACACCGCTGACCTGCGCGCCAGTGGTGCGCACCAGCAGCAGCCCGCCGCCGTAGATTTCGGTGCTGTCCGGCGAGAAGATGTCAAGCCAGTCGGCTTCCTCGTAGCTGTCCGGCGTGGAACGCAGCCGCTGGGCCCGCGAACCGGAGAGGTCAATGGCACCCACGCGATGCCCCCGCCCGCCCTCCAGACGAATCCCCACCCGGAAGCCGCGCACCCGCCCGCCGCGGATCGTGATGCTGTCGGTGCCGCGACTGACGATTCCGAAACCGGCGAACTCCGAGGGAATCGTGTCCCCACTCTCGAGTGTGACTCCGGTCAGGTCGATCCGGGTCGAGGAGCCGGTGACGACCAGCACTCCCTTCTCCGCCCGATCCGGAATGCGGTAGCGCCCGGGGCAGACTTTCACCTCGCCGGTGACGGCGGTGCCGGCCTTGTCGATCCGGAGACAGGGCGCGGCCGAAGGGGGCCGGGCGGATGGGCGGATGGGCAGGCCGTTCGTAGTCGCCCCGCTACCTGCGAGCATCACGGCGCCAGTGACAAGAGCTCGCTGAATCGACATGCCAGTCATGGTCTCACCGGATAGCCCCGCGCCCGGAGGAAGGCCCTCGCCTCCGGCAACGTGCTTCCCTGGAAGTGGAAAATCGAGGCCGCCAGAACACCGTGTGCACCGGCCTCGAGCGCCTCCGCAAGGTGCGGCAGGTTCCCCGCCCCGCCCGAGGCGATCACGGGGATAGCGACGGTGGCCGCGGCGGCGCGCAGCAGCTCGAGATCATAGCCCCGCTGGGTGCCGTCCCGATCCATCGAGGTCAGCAGGATTTCGCCGGCACCGAGCGAGGCAAGTCTCTCCAGCCACTCCAGCGCATCCAGATCGGTGAGAGCACGGCCGCCGGTGACATACACCTGCCAGCCGCGGGCCGCACGGCGTACATCCACCGCGGCGACGACGCACTGAGTACCGAAGCTGTCGGACAGCCGCCGGACGAGCCCCGGATCCTTCACCGCGGCGGTGTTGACGGCGACCTTGTCCGCCCCGGCGCGTAGCGCCAGCCCGGCGTCCTCCACCGAGCGGATCCCGCCACCGACGGTAAAGGGAATGAAAATGCTCTCGGCGACGCGCTCGACCATCGCCAGCGTGGTCTTCCTGTCTTCGTGACTCGCCGAGATGTCGAGGAAGACCAGCTCGTCGGCGCCTTCGGCGTCGTAGCGCGTGGCCTGCTCGACCGGATCGCCGGCGTCGCGCAGCGATTCGAAATGAACGCCCTTGACCACGCGGCCGTTGGAGACGTCGAGACAGGGGATGATGCGGCGGGCAAGCATGAGGAGCCGTCAGCCTTCAGCCATCGGCCGTCAGAGGAATTGGGAGGGTATCAAGGCTGACCCTCAGCACGTCTTCCAGCGGGCCGGCGTCGCCCCTGGCGAACAGGATCTGGATATCGTCGAGCGCGCGGCGTTCGCGCGGCCATGCCAGCCGCCCCTGCGCCGCCGGCAGCGACAGCCACTCGGCGGCGTCATGCTCGGCGGAAAGTGTCACCGGCGCGGCATCGATGAAAGCGGCGAAGACGGGAATGAACCCGACCTCATCGATGACGTGCCGGTAGAAAGACTCGACCCGGCTCAGGTTGTAGAGCCGCGCGGGAGCCAGGCCGGTTTCCTCGCGCAGCTCACGGAGCGCCGCATCCCGGGGCTTTTCCCCCGTCTCGATGCTGCCATGCACTACTTCCCAGGCGCCGGGGCAGCGGCCCGGTGGCGCCCGCCGCAGCGTGAGCGTCTCGAGGCCCGCCGGACCCTCCCGCAGCACGTACACATCGACATACGCCACCCGGAACGTGGTCATGGGCGCCACGCCACGAATCGGCTGAGCAACTCGATCCCCGCGCGCTGGCTCTTTTCGGGGTGAAACTGCGCCCCGATGACGTTGCCCTGCCCGACGATGGTCGCGAACGGGCCGTCGTAGTCGCCGGTGGCGAGCACCGTATCGTCAGGCAACCCGGCGGGGTGATAGCTGTGCACGTGATAGTAGAATTGCGGGCCATCGTCGAACAGGCCGTGCAGCATCGGGTGCCGGGCGCCTGCCGGTGTGGGCTGCACACTGGCCCAGCCGACATGCGGGATATGCCGCGTCGTGGTGAACCGCTGGATGTGCCCGGGGAGCAGGCCGAGGCCGGTGACCTCCGGCGCCTCCTCACTCCGCGCGAAGAACAGCTGCAGGCCCAGGCAGATGCCCATCACCGGCCGCCCGGCGCGCGCCGCATCCTGGATGGCCGCGCCGAGTCCGCTCGCGCCGAGGTTCTTCATGGCCTGATTGAAGTGTCCGACACCGGGCACGAGTACCCGATCCGCCGCGCGGACGGCGGCGGGATCGGTGGTGAGCGTGGCCGAGTGCCCGCCTGCGGCGAGAGCCCGGACGACGCTCTTGAGATTGTTCACCCCGTAATCGACGACCGCGATCACAGCACGCCCTTGGTTGAGGGGATGCCAGTCACCCGGGGATCCACCCGCACCGCGCCCTCGAGCGCACGGGCGAGAGCCTTGAACAGCGCCTCGACGATATGGTGGGGATTCTCACCGCGGAGCAGGTCGACATGGACCGTCAGGCCGGCGTTCAGCACCAGCCCACGGACGAACTCCGGGGTCAGGAACACATCGTAATCACCCAGCATCTGCCACTTGGGGATCTCGACGTGGTACGCCAGGTAGGGCCGGCCGGAGACGTCGACCACCGCCCGCACCAGAGCGTCGTCCAGCGGCACTGTGGCGTCGGCGTAGCGCCGGATCCCGGCCCGGTCGCCCAGCGCCTGCGCGATGGCCTGTCCGAGTGCGATGCCGACATCCTCCACGGTGTGATGCCCGTCGACATGCAGATCCCCGGTGCACTCGACGTCGAGATCGAACAGCCCGTGCCGGGCGAACGCCTCCAGCATGTGGTCGAAGAACCCGATGCCGGTCGCGACCGTGGCCCGGCCGCTGCCATCGAGGTCGAGGCGGAGGCGGATGGTGGTTTCCTTGGTGGCCCGGGAAATTGCCGCCGTACGGGACATGGGTCGACTCCGATTCGCGGGATGGCTACGCCAGGATGTTCCGCAGCGCCCCGAACACGGCGTCCATGTCCTCGGGCGTGCCGATCGAAATCCGCAGACACTCGGCGAGGTGGGCGCTGCCGGACACATCGCGAATGAGAATGCCGTGCTCCTCGATGAGGCGCCGGAAGATGACCTTGGCCGGCACAGCCTCACACCGGATCAGGACGAAGTTCGCGGCACTGGGGAAGACCCGGATACCGGGCAGCGTCCGCAGCCGCGGCAGGAATCGGTCGCGCTCCACCACGACGGCCCGGGTCCGCTCCGCGAACCGCCGGGACTGGACCAGCGCCACCTCCGCCGCGACGAGCGTCACGGCGTTCACATTGTAGGGCAGCTTGGCCTTGGCGATCTCCCGGGCGATGTCGGGGTGGGCCAGCGCATACCCGAACCGGAGCGCCGCCATGCCCATCGCCTTGGAAAAGGTCCGCAGCACGACAACCCGCGCGGACTGGTGCAGCAGATCGATGGCACTGGGTCCGCCGAAGTCCTGATAGGCCTCATCACAGAGTACCAGCGCATCGGTCTCCGCCAGCACCCGCGCAACGGCACCGTCGGGCAGCGCCGAGCCAGTGGGGTTGTTGGGCGAATTCAGCACGATCACGCGGGCCCGCTCCCGATTCGACGTCGCCACGATGGCATCCATATCGTAGCTGAAGTCGGCGCCAAGAGGCACCGGCAGGTAGCGGCCGCCAAGGACACCGGTGAGCAGCCGGTACAGGGAAAAGGTCGGCGCGGGCGCCACGACGACCGCTCCCTCCGCCACCGATACCGAGAGCGCCGCCTGGATCAATTCGTTGGAGCCGTTGCCGACCAGGACGCCGTCCGCCATCCAGCCATGCCGTTCCGCGATGGCGGCGGAGAGCTGTGCCGGCGCAAAGGCCGGATACCGATGCCAGGGGAGCGCCGCGGCCCGCGCCAGAATCTCCCGCTTGAGATCCTCCGGCACGTCGACCGCCGCCTCGTTCTGGTTGAGCTTCCGCGCGACGATCGGCGCCTCGAGCGTGTAGGCCACCGCGGCCCGCACGGAAGGCTTGAGCAGGTTCAGCGCGGCGGAGGAATCGGGGAGGGGCATGGGGGAGAGAGTTGGCACAGAAGGCCGGAGAGAGGAGGCGGACTACGCCTTCTTCCGCGCCAACAGCACTTCCAGCCGCTTGGTGAGCGCCTTGGCCCGGAAAGGCTTGGTCAGGAAATCGTCCGCGCCGAGTTCGAAGACCCGGACTTCATTGTCCTCGTCGCCCTTGGCCGTCAGGACGATGACGGGGATGCCCCTGGTCGTCGGGCGGGAACGCAGCTCGGACAACACCGCATACCCGTCCATACCCGGAAGGTTCAGATCCAGCACGATGATGTCGGGGGCATGACGATCGGTCTGGTCCAGCGCCTCCGCCCCGGTGCGCGCCTCCACCACATCGAAGCCATCCCGCACCAGCAGGTCCTTCATGACGCGGCGCAGCGCGTCTTCGTCATCTACCAGCAGGACGGTCGACCCGCGCGACACGACCCGGCGGCTGAGCTCCGCCGCCAGCGCGTCCTCCTCGACGTCGAGCAACTCGAAGGCGTTTGAAAGATCGATAGCCGGACGGCGGCCCGAGACGCTTGAGGATGGCACGATCGACGAGGGGGGCGGCGTCTTCCGCTTCGTGGGTGACGACACGGCGGGCGTGGCATCGCTCGGCCGGGTCGGCGCGGCCCCCGGGATCGTCAGCCGGTTGGAGGTCGTGCTGTCGGCCATGGGCACATCGACCACGCGCAGCAGCTCCTCGACCCCGGTGTCGCCGGCGAGCACGTGGGTGAGGCCACTCTCGAACAGCGAGAGCATCCCGTTGCTGCGGGCACATTCCGCGATCTTCTCCGCCGTGGCCCCGCCACCGATGAGACGCTCCAGCTCGATGTTCATCGTCAGCACCTCGACGACGCTGAAGCGGCCGCGGTAGCCGGTCATCGAGCAGTCGGGGCAGCCGAGCGGACGATAGATGACGGTGCCCGCGGGAATGAAGCGCTTGATCCGGTCGGGGGGCGGCTGGTCGTTCACCGCCCGGCAGGTGGTACAGAGCTTTCGCATGAGCCGCTGCGCGATGATGCCGCGGAGGGCCGAGGCGAGCTTGTACGACTCGATGCCCATGTCCACGAGGCGGGTCACGGCGTTGGGCGCGTCGTTGGTGTGCAGCGTCGAGAGCACCAGGTGGCCGGTGAGCGAGGCCTGCACCGCGATCTGTGCCGTCTCCTTGTCGCGGATTTCGCCGAGCAGCACGACGTCGGGGTCCTGCCGGAGGATGGAGCGGAGAGCGGTGGCGAAAGTGAGCCCGGCCTTTTCGTGCACCTGGACCTGGACGATGCCCTTGCCGAGCCGGTACTCGACCGGATCCTCCACCGTCACGATGTTGACACCCTCGCTCTGGACCATGCGGAGCATGGAGTACAATGTCGTCGTCTTGCCCGAACCGGTCGGGCCCGTGACCAGGATGACTCCTTCCTTGTTGTTGAGCAGCGCCTCCATGACAGCGCGCTCCTCGACCGACATGCCCAGCGACACGAGCGTGAGCACGGTCGCCTTGGCATTGAGAATCCGGATCACGACCTTCTCGCCCAGGGAAGCGGGCAGGGTCGAGACGCGGAGATCGACCGGACTGCCATTCACCGAGACGCGCGCGCGGCCATCCTGCGGCCGCCGCCGATCCGCGATATCCAGCCCCGACATGATCTTGATGCGGGAGATGAGCGGGGCCCCGGCGCTGCGGGGGATGTTCATCACCTGGCGGAGCACACCGTCGATGCGGTAGCGGACCGCAACGCCGGCCTCGCCCGGCTCGATATGGATGTCGCTCGCCCGCGAGAGGATGCCGTCGGACAGCATGAGGTCGACGAGCCGGACGACCGGGCGCTGGCTGGCCTCGTCGGCGGAGGCGGAGAGATCCTCGATCCCGCTCTCATTGTCGTCGAGCTGGGTGACCCGAAGCCCGTCGTCCATGTTGCCCAGCAGTTGCATGACCACTTCTGACTGCCCGCCGCGATAGATCTCCTCCAGCTTGTTGCGGATCTTGTCGGGCGAACAGAGATAGGTGCGCACCTCCCGGCCGGTCGCAAACGCCAGGTCTTTTTCCGCATCGATGTCGAACGGATTGGCGGTGGCGATTTCCAGCAGGGAATCGGTGATGCGGAGCGGCAGGATGTTGTACCGCCGGACCAGCGGCTCGGGCACCATGTCGCGCACCGCGCGGTCGAGCAGACTCAGGTCTGCCACCGGAAGACGGAACCGGGCGGCGGCCGCGCGCAGAATATCGTCGTCGCTCACCAGCCGCCGGGCCACGACCGTGGTCCACAGCGACTGCGGTTCGGACGCAGCCTCCTCCCGCAGCGCCTCGATCGCTGCGGCGGGCAGGACCTTCTCCATGGTGGGGACGAGCCACTCGTCGGTAAACTGCATGCAACTCTGTCGTAGATATCAGGTTAGCCCGGCCACGCGAGGTCGTGGCGGAGCTCGCGGTGAAAGCTAAGCGGGACAGGTCGCGGCGGTAAGCGCGGCGTTCAGAGGATGTCCCACCAGCTCCGGTCCATGTCGACGCTCATGCCAACGTCGCCGTGGCGAAGCCCCACCCCGACCTCCGCCTGCAACAGGTGGTGGAACAGCTCCACCCCGACTCCCGCCACCGGTCGCGCACCGTCGCTCGACCCCCACGGCAGCCCCGCGATGCCGCCCCCGCTCCAGCCCGCGGCGAAGAACGGCAGGAGCGTGAAGGTCCGCCCGGTCGAGACGAAAGGCCCGAGCGGAATGGCCGGAAAGGGAAGATCGACGCGGTACTCGATCCGCCCGAGCGCGACGCGCCGCCCGCCCCAGCGACGGAAGGGTTCGCCCGGCAGCGTCCCCCACCCACCCACAGCGAAGCCGCGGTAGCCTGGCAGCTCGCGGGTACCGAACCCGGCGGTGCCACTCAGGCGGAGCGCCCCTGGGCCCGCCGGTGTCAGCCAGGCCCCGCGCACGTCGGCGCGGAGATAGTCCCGCGCCCCGGTGCCGCCCTCAAGATCGAGGTGCAGCTCCACCGCGGTGGACCGGATCAGTGCAGACTGGGTCCACTCAAGCGCGAGACGGCCGACCGAGATCGTCCCCACCCCGAGCGCGGGGTTGGGCCGATACCTCCCGCGTGCCGGGCTCGCCGCGGTACGCACCGAGGTTGATCGTTCCATGCCCCCCGTCGCGCTGAGCTGGGCCGACGCGCCGAGGCGCCACGTCACCGAGCCACCGACGCGATCCAGCAGGACGTAGTCACCCAGATCGCGACCGCCCTCCTGCGCCAGCAGGGAGTTCACCACCCCCGAGCTGATCGGTCGGTCGGCGAAGTCGCGGAGTGAGCGTCGGGCCCGGAGGCCGACGGTGGTCCGGCCCCGTGAACGTTCGACATCGAGTCCGCCGGTCAGACGAGCATCGCTGGTGCCGAAGCCGAGACTGGGCCGCAGCGTGAGGCCGGCCGCAGGCGCGAATGCGACACCGAGGCCGAGCGCGAGCCCCTGCACCCGGTTGACATGGGCGAGATCACTGAGCGAGCCAAGACCGAGCCGGGTACGTGGCAGACCGCCCAGGAAGCGCCCCTCGGCGAGCCGTTCAACCTCCCGTCGCACCGTGCCGATCTCCTGCTGCCCCATCGCCTGTGGCTGGTCGCTGATCGCGGCGGCGAGCGACCCCTGCCACACTCCACCGGTGTCCGCCGGTGCGCGCAACCCGCCAATGGCCGGACCGGCGAGGATCGGCCGCGGCACCTCGACGTTAAGGTCGTACTCCCCGATGTCCCACCGACCGCGGATGATCGTGCGGGCGGGGAAGTCGAGCCAGGTGAGTCGGCGGCGGATCTCGATTTCCTGGCGCCAGGGCAGCCACCAGCGGCCCTCCAGCCGGGCGTTCTCCAGCGAGACGCTCAGGTCCTCCAGCGACGGATCGAGGTAGGCGCTGGCGGTGAAACTGAAGCGGAAGCGGACCAGATCGGCCCGTTCGGCATCGAGCGAAAGGGTTCCGAGGATGCGCGGCGCATGGGGATCGCGGGGGCGCACCTCCACCTCCCGGAGGCGCAGTGTCCCCTCCCGCCCCTCGACCCGCAGCGAATCACCCAGCCGGTAGTCGTACAGGTCGGTGGCGCCCGGGGCGAGCGGGTGGGGCACGTCCCGGACCTCGTCGCCCTCCCCGATGCGGATGGAGTCGCCGAAATTCCCGGTGACGATGGCGACGTGATCGCGATGATAGCTGATGTCGGTGGGAAGCCAGCGCCCGTCGCGCCAGCCGGTGATGACCTGCTTGCTGGTGGATGGGGCTCGCCAATACACTTCCACCTGCAGTTCGTCCGCCTTGATCAGGCGGGGCGGGGCCTCGAGGTCGCGGCCCGCCTGCGCCAGGAAGAAGACGAACCCGTGTGCAGTGACGCGATAGCTTTGCAGCGTTGAATCCGGCTCAGCCGCTTTGCGCGCCAGGATGGCGCGGTGGACCAGGTCAAGCGTCGTGGAATCGTTCCATTGCTGGGCGATTAGCGGGGAACGGGGAACGGGGAACGCGACCAGCAGGCAATACAGTACCCGACTCCACCTGCTCCCCGGCAGACCAGTGGATCTCGCTGTTCGGCTGAGTGACCGCAACGTCCCCATTTCCCGTTCCCTGTTTCCTGTTTCCCGTTCCCCGTTCCCTCTGCCCGTGACAATTAGCCTGCGCCACGTCATCCCGGCAACGCTCCTCCTCCTCGCCGCCTGTGGTAGCGGGCGCACCCGGCCGGGCACTGCGACCGATGGCGCGGGCCAGGCGCGTGACCTGCCGCTTGATCAGCTCCATCTGCTGGAGATGAGCGGTGTGCCGCCGGAGGATACGACCGTCACGTTCCGGACTGGCGCGAGCCGCAGGATCATCCTGCGGCACGGCCCGCCCGACAACACGGTGTTCGTGGAGCTGCACTTCCCGGCCGAGACGTTTCCCGAGGCGCCGGAGTCGGTAACGGTCACCGTGCATCCGCGGCCCGGGATCTACGGCGTCGATGTCACAATCACCTCGCCGCCGGAGGCGGGCGGCACCATCCGGTTCAAGTATCCGGTGCACTTCTCGGCACCGCTCGCCGGCATCGCGCGGTATGGCAGTGTGCTCCAGTTTGAGCGGGCACTGGTGATCGCCGCGCTCAAGGAGGCCCGCCTCTACACGCTGCTGCCGTCGACCCGGCCGGCATCGGACAATCTCGAGGCGCTCATGGCAGGCTCGGGGACCTACCTTGTCGCGGCACCGCGATAGCCACCTTCCTACGCCACCCCATGTCCCTCGCCGACTTTCTCACCCGGGCCCAGCCTGGCATGGTCCCCGTCACCCGGCAGGTCGTGCTCGATGGCGACTCGCCAGTGTCGGCGTTCGCCAAGCTGCACCGCGGTCCGTACGGGTTCCTGCTCGAATCGCTGGAGGGCGGCGAGCGCTGGGCGCGCTACACCTTCCTGTCGACCGACCCGCGCGAGGTCTACCGCTACCGCGGCCGGACCGTGGAGCGGTGGACCGCAACGGGAGGCTGGCGCACGATCACGACGGACGAGGCCCCGCTCGATCACATGGCCCGCACGATGCGGCAGTATCCGCCCGTCAGCCTGCCGGGTCTTCCCCGATTCACCGGCGGCGCGGTGGGGTACATTGGCTACGATGTGGTGCGGAGCCTCGAGCGGCTGCCCGCCGGTCCGCCGGACGACCGCGATCTGCCCGATGCGATCCTCATGGTAGCCGACACCGTGCTCGTGCTCGATAACCTGTTCAATCGCGCGACCGTGATCGCGAACATCGAGGTCACCGAGGGGCTATCGGCCGCGGAGCTCGCCAGCCGGTACCACCGGGCGGTGGCCCGGATCGACGACTGGCTCGACCGCCTCCGGGGGCCCTCACCACTTCAGCCACTGCTGATCGAAGGCCCGCCACCGAGCCCCGCCGTCACGTCGCCCTATCCCGAGGCAGCGTATCAGGAGGGGGTGCGCCGGATCCAGGAATACATCGCCGCGGGCGACACCTTCCAGACGGTGCTGTCCCGCCGCATCGACCTCCCGGCGCCGGACCCGTTCCTCACCTACCGCTATCTCCGCGCACTCAACCCGGCGCCATATCTCTACTTCCTGCATTGCGACGACCTGCATGTCGTCGGGAGCTCCCCGGAGGTGCTGCTGCGGGTGGAGGAGGGCGAGCTGACGGTCCGGCCGATCGCCGGCACCCGGCCGCGCGGCGCCACGCCCGAGGAGGATCAGGCGCTGCAGGCGGAGCTGGAAGCCGATCCGAAGGAGCGGGCGGAGCACCTGATGCTGGTGGATCTCGGTCGCAACGATGTCGGCCGGGTGGCGCAGTTCGGGTCCGTCCGGCTCACGACATTCATGACCGTCGAGCGATACTCGCATGTGATGCACATCGTGAGCGAAGTCCGCGGCACGCTCCGCCCCGAACTCGACGCACTGGCCGCGCTCGGCGCCTGCTTCCCGGCCGGTACGGTGAGTGGCGCCCCCAAGGTCCGCGCGATGGAAATCATCGATGGACTGGAACCGACCCGGCGCGGTCCCTACGCCGGCGCCGTCGGGTACATCGCCTGGGGTGCCAGAACTCTCGACACCGCGATCGCCATCCGCACCGTCGTCATGCGGGGAGGGCGCGCCTGGGTGCAGGCCGGTGCGGGGATCGTGGCCGATTCCGACCCCGCCGCCGAATGGCGGGAGACTGAAGCGAAGGCCCGCGCGGTGCTGGCGGCGCTGGGCCTCGCGGCCTATAATCCCGCCCTATGACCTTCAAGCTTGTCTCCTTCACCGGCGACCAGGACTTCGAGCTGGTGCCGGGGCACACATACATCGTGGGCCGCGCCGTGACGAGCGATATCCCGATCTTCGATCCGACGATCTCCCGGCGCCACGCCGAGCTGATCGTGTCGAAGACCGAAGTCGACCTCAAGGACCTCGGCAGCTCCAACGGCACCTTCATCAACGGCAGCCGGGTGACGGAAGGGGTCTTCGCCGCCAACGACTCGGTGACGTTCGGAAAGGTGGTCTTCCAGCTCAAGGGGACTGAGCCGCTCCCGGGAAAGCTGGCCACGACCGGTGGCGGGCTGCCGCAGCAACCGGGCGGGACGATCGTCAAGCAGATCGCGATGAGCGGCGGACTTCCTCCGGTCATCGCCGGCGAAAGCGAGCTGAAAGATGCCGGCGGCGGCCAACTCAAAGTCGCCGGCGCCAGCACCGGAGAACGCCAGGCACGCAAGCTCTCGCTGCTGCTGGATGTGGCGCAGAAGCTCTCGGGCGAGCTGGACCTCGACAAGCTGCTGGGCCGGGTGGTGAGCACGACCTTCGAGGTCATGAATGTGGACCGGGTCTCGGTCCTGCTCTCCACCGACACCGGCGACCTCGTGCCTCGCGTGTCGAAGAGCCGTCTCGGCGAGACCAGCTCACAGCATGTGCCCCGGTCGATTGCCCGCAAGGCGGTGGAGGAGCGGGTCGCCATCCTGAGCGACAACGCCGCGGCCGATGATCGGTTCAAGGGCGGCCAGTCGATCATGCTGCAGAGCGTCCGCAGCGCCATGTGCATTCCGCTGATGGCCGGAGCGGAGCAGGTCCTCGGCATCCTCTACGTCGACAATCTCACCGCGACCAATTCCTTCAGCGATGAAGACCTGCAGTTCCTCATCGCCTTCGGTGGTGTGGCCGCCATCGCGATCAAGAACAGCCGCTTTGCCGACCAGATCCAGCGTCAGGCCATGGTCCGCTCCAACTTCGAGCGATACTTCGCGCCGAATGTCGCCGCCGAGATCGCGGCGCAGCAGGGCACCGTCAAGCTGGGCGGCGACAAGCGGCCGGTCACCATTCTCTTTTCCGACATCCGCGGCTTCACCACGATGTCGGAGCACATGCTTCCCGACGCGATTGCCGGCCTGCTCTCCGATTACTTCACCGAGATGGTCGACGTCATCTTCAGCCACGGCGGCACCCTCGACAAGTTCATCGGCGACGCCATCATGGCGCTGTGGGGCGCCCCCATTCCCCACGCCGACGACCCCGATCGTGCGGTACAGGCCGCCATCCAGATGCAGAAGGCCATCCAGATCCTGAACGTCAAGTTCAGGGAGGATGGCCGGCCGATCATCAGTGTGGGCATCGGGATCAACTATGGCGAGACGTTCGCCGGGAATATCGGCAGCCATCTTCGGCTGGAATACACCGTCATCGGCGACGCGGTGAATGTCGCATCGCGACTCTGCTCCAACGCCGCCGGGGGCGACATTCTCATCAGCGATTCGCTCTACCAGGTCCTCAAGGAGAAGCCCGAGGTGGAGGCCAGGGATCCGCTCACGGTGAAGAACCGCGCCCAGGCGGTGAAAGTGTGGCGGGTGAAATTGTAGGGAGTGGGCGGTAGGCAGTAGGCGAAAAACGCTGACGGCTGACGGCTGACGGCTGATGGCTAGTGGCTGATGGCCAATGGCTGCCGGCTATCCCCCGAACTCGTACCGCACCCCCGCCTCGTCCAGCAGCCGCAGCACCAGCCGGACCGGCAGCCCCATCACCCCGAAGAAATCTCCCTCGATCCGGTCGACCAGTGCCGCTCCGTACCCCTGGATCCCGTAGGCTCCGGCCTTGTCCATCGGCTCCCCGGTGGCGATATAGGCGCGGAGGAATTCATCGCTGCACCCGCGAAACGTCACCGCGGTGATGTCGGTGGCCTGACGCAGGACGCCATCAGCCACGAGCGCGACCGAGGTGATCACCTCGTGGGTGCGGCCCTGCAGGGCGCGCAGCATGCGGAACGCGTCGTCCGCATCGGTCGGCTTCTCCAGCAGCACTCCCTCCAGCAGGACTGTGGTGTCGGCACCCAGCACCAGCGCGCCGGGAACGCTCCGCGCTTTCTCGCGCGCGAGCCGCTCCACATACCCGATCGGCGATTCCTCCTCGGCACGCACCTCCTCGATGTGCGATGGGCGGACCTCGACCTGGATGCCGAGCATCTCGAGCAGCTGTTTGCGACGGGGCGAGGCGGAGGCGAGCACCAGGGCGGGCGTCATGGCCGAGCCGGCAACGGGTGGCGAACTCGATCGTCGAGCCCCGACCGGAAGATCCACAGCGCCGAGCCGAGGACGACGCCGAGCAGGGCATGCCTGAGCGCGACACCGACGGCCAGCAGATAGACCGGGAACCCGAGCAGAGAGGCGCGCCGGATCCGCAGCAGCACCTCATCGGGCACGTCGGGGCGGATCAGGCGGTGATTCCTGGCAGCGGTGAACCAGAGAAGGTTGTCGGCCACGTTGATGGCCACGCAGGTGGCGCCGTCGAACGCCGATGCCACGTTGGCCCCGGCATGGTCGGGGCAGGCTGCACGCCGCGCCGTCGCGAACGGTACGAAGGTCATCAGCAGGAGCAGTGGCCCATTGGCATGGAGAACTCGTCGGTCCACCCGCTCCAGCAGATCGAAGACCCCGTCGCTGAACGCGTCGACCCGCGCGGTCTCCCGGGTCACGATCCGCCCGGAATGCGTTCCAGCATCAGCGTCACCGGCCCGTCATTCACCAGCTCCACCTGCATGTCGGCGCCGAACTCCCCCGTCTCCACCCCCGGCCCGCGCACCTGCAGCTCGGCGACAAACCGTGCATACAGCGGTACGGCGACCTCGGGGCGGGCGGCTCCGATGAACGACGGCCGACGACCCTTCTCCGCATCCCCGTAAAGGGTGAACTGCGACACCACCAGGAGGCTGCCCTGCACCTCCGCCAGCCCCAGGTTCATCTTGCCTTCCGCGTCACTGAACAGCCGGAGACCGGCGACCTTCTCCGCCATCCAGGTCACCTCCGCCACGGTATCGGCGTGGGTGAAGCCGACCAGCAAGCAGAACCCGCGGCCGATGCGACCGCGGAGCGTGCCATCGATTGTAACGGAGGCGCTGGAGACGCGCTGGAGGATGACGCGCATGGGAAGAAGGTAGCCGTCCCGGCTCGGTTGGCCACCTCCGCGACCGCCGGTTTCCTCCGGGCATCCCCCTCGGCAACCCCGTCAAGCGACCAACCGATGAGCGGTGCCTGTCACCGATTGATCAGCGCCCCGACGCTGTTGCTCTGCTGCCTCGCCGCGGCCTCCGCCCGGGCACAGGAGGAGGGCCGTGCACCGCTCGCCGGGCCGTTGGCCCAGCAGTTCTTCACCGAGGCGGACAGCCTGGCCCGGAAAGATGGCGGCAGATTGTGGGGGCGTTCTCTCGCGGCGCCGCTCCTGCTCGTCGATCGCGGCTCCCGCGTGATCATCGCGAACCTGGCGGACCAGGACGGTCATCTCGTTGCCGATGGTCGGCTCTTCACCGGGGTCCTGCCCCAGTCGCAGAACATCGCCAACACCGCCTTCGACTGGAGCGGCAGACGATGGACCATGCTGGTCACGCCGCTTCCCCGCGAGGCGGCACAGCGCGCATCCCTGATGCTCCACGAGGTGTGGCACCGGCTTCAGGACAGCCTCGGCTTCCCCGCGGCCAGCCCGACCAATGACCACCTGGATTGGCTCGAGGGAATGAGGGCTTGGCGGAATACACCGGCCTCACGCTCGCCGGCTTCACCGGGCGCCGGGGGGCGCGGGAGGTGGCCGCGCGGCTTGGCGGACTCGACACGGCGACCCACTTGGGCCGCTCCTTTGCATATCGCACTGGCCCCACCTACGGTCTGCTGCTCGACTGGACCGGCAAGCCCTGGAGGCCTACGCTGACCGCCAACGATGACCTGAGTGATAGACTCGGCGAATTGCTCTCGATTCCGACCACTGAGGCATCGTCGACGGAGGTCACGCGGCGCGCGACGGTGTACGGCTACCGGGAGGTGCGCGACGCCGAGGAAGCGCGGGAGCGGACCCGCGCCGCGCGACAGGCCGGGCTGCGCCAGCGATTCATCGAGGGTCCGGTGCTCAGGCTCCCCCTCAGGGCAATGCGACTGGGATTCGATCCCGCCCAGGTGGAGCCACTCGACAGCACAGGAACGGCGACGCTCCCTGATGGTTGACCCGGGGAATTCAGACCCTGTAGCCTTCGGATCATGCCGACCCGACCGCCTTCCGATGTCGCGATCGACCCCGTGACCGTGGGACCGGCCGGGGGACCGGCCTTCCGACTCATGGCGACCGGAAGCGCGGAGCCGCACCGGATCGGGCAGGTAGTGGGGCAGGGCTGCCGGGGGCGTGAACCTTGACCCGGCGCACCCGCTGGATCGTGGTCGCCACCGCCATGGCGCTCCTCGCCTCTGGGGGCGCCCGGCTCCTCGACAGCGTTCTGGAGCGGACCCTTCGCGACCCGCTGAACAACTACCTGCGCGATCGCACCCTGCGCCTGCTGCGGGAAGAGCGCCCGGATGGACTGACGATCACCCTGCCACAGCTGGACCTGAGCCTGCTCCGGCGGCAACTGCAGGTGGACGAGATCCGCATTCGCTACGATCACCAGAGCGGCAATCGCTACGTGCGGATGGAAATCACCGCCCCCGCGCTGGTGCTCACCGGGCTTGATGTGAGCGATCTGATCTGGCGACGCGGGTTCCGGCTTACCGGCGTGCACCTTGAACACCCGCGCTTCGCGCTGCTGGATGAAGACACCACCGCCGCCGCCGACTCGAGTGACGCCTCCACCACCCCCACCGACGCCGAAATTGACTCGCTGCCGGACATCTTTCCCGCGCCGGATTCGCTGCTGTATCGGCTGGTGGCCGACTGGCTCCCGGACGACGTGCGCGAAGGGCGTATCGAGCAGTTGTCGGTGGAACGCGCGACGATCACTTCGACCGTTCGCCGGGGCGCACGGATGACGGTCGACTCGACCGCCGATCTCACGCTCGCCATCCGCGGACTGGAGCTCGACAGCACGCGGCATCGGGTCTTCGAGTGGGGTACACTCACGGCGAAGACGGTGATTCATGCCACACCGGGCCGGGGCGACAGCCTCGTCCTCGAACGTCCCAGCATCACCGTCGTGCCGGAGGACACCGCCTACGCCGTCGCCGTCGCGCGCACCGCCCCGTGGGATGGGAGCCATGCGCTCCGCATCTTCGGCTTCAAGCGATCGCAGGTCAGGCAGTCACTCACGGCGGACTCCATCCTCTACGCGCCGGGACTGCCGGACTCCCTCTTCTTCCGCGGCGCCCGAACCCGGACCACCCGTATCCTCGCCGCGGTCTACGGGCTCACCGTGCACGGGCTGCCCCAGCATCAGATCCGGCAGCGACAGGCCGTGGCGCGGCGGATCGATGTCGATAGCGTCTTCCTCGATGTCCTCGCCGACCATCGCCCGCTGGCCGGCGTGCCCCGGCGCAAGCGCCTCTGGCCCGCGCGCTTCGCCGCGCTGGACTGGCGGGCGGGGGCCGACACCGTGGTGCTCAGGGCAGGGGCGATACGCTATGGCGAGATGATGCCGGGACGCGCGACCGCGGCCACCGTCACCTTCGACCAGATCCACGCCACGCTCACGAACGCCACCAATCGCGCCGCACCAGGCGATTCCGCGGGCCCGGTACTGATGGACGCCGAGGCCCGGCTCTTCGGCCAGGGCGCACTCCGCGCGCACTTCGCCATCCCGGTCAGGCCAGGGCCGCTCGAGGGCCGCATCGAGGGCCGGCTCGGCACCATGCCCCTCGAGGTGTTTGATCGATTTCTGCTGGTGGCGAACGGAGTGGATATCGAATCAGGGAAGATCACCGAGGCGGACTTCTGGATGGACCTGGCGGGCGGCCGAGTGGACGGCCAGTTCAAGGCGGCCTGGTCCGACCTGCACCTGCGGCTGGTGGATCCGGTGACCGGGAAGCAGAACCTGGGGAAAAAGTTCAAGTCGATGATGGCGGGGATGTTCGTGCGGTCGGATAACCCGGTCGACAAGACCGGCACGCCGCGCACCTTTCCAATCAGCTACGTGATCCAGCCCCAGGATACCTTCTGGGGGCTGGTCTGGCGCGGCGTCCGTTCCGGAATCGTGAAGGCGATGAAGCAGTAGCGGCGCGGTTACTCGACCGTCACGCTCTTGGCCAGATTGCGCGGCTGGTCGACATTGCAGCCCCGGCGCACGGCCACGTAGTACGCGAATAGCTGGAGCGGGATGATCGTCAGAATGGGCGTCAGCAGGTCCATGGTTTCGGGAATCGTGAACGTGGCCTGGGCCAGCTTCCGCAGCTGGTCATCGCCCTCGTTCTTGATGGCGATCACCTGGCCACCACGGGCCCGGACCTCCTCGACGTTCGAGACGATCTTGCCATACACCGCGTCGCGCGGGGCGAGGAAGATGACCGGCATGTTCTCGTCGATCAGGGCGATCGGGCCATGCTTCATCTCCGCGGCGGGATAGCCCTCCGCGTGGATGTAGGAAATTTCCTTGAGCTTGAGCGCACCCTCCAGCGCGACGGGAAAGTTGACCCCGCGCCCCAGGTAGAGGGCGTTGTTGGCCCGCCAGAGCCGATCGGACAGCGCCTCGACCTCATCGGCCCGGTCCAGGATCTGGCGGATCTGGTCCGGCAACGCCCGCAGCGCCTGGATGATCTGGCGGCCCTGCAGGATGCTCAGGTGACGCAGGCGGCCAAACCGCAGCGTGATCAGTGCGAGCGCGATCACCTGGCTGGTGAAGGCCTTGGTGCTGGCGACGCCCACTTCCGGACCGGCGTGCAGGTAGATGCCGCCGTCGACTTCCCGTGCGATACTCGAGCCCACCACGTTCACGATGCCGAGGGTACGGGCCCCGCGCCGCTTGGCCTCGCGGATCGCCGCCAGGGTGTCCGCGGTCTCGCCGGACTGCGAAATGCCGATCACCAGCGTCCGGTCGTCGATCACCGGATTCCGGTAGCGGAACTCGGAGGCGTACTCGACCTCGACCGGAATGCGGGCGAGTTCTTCCAGCATGTACTCGCCGATCAGGCCTGAGTGCCACGAGGTGCCGCAGGCGGTGATGACGATCCGGTTGATCTTCTTGATATCGTCATCGGTCAGGTTGAGCCCGCTGACGCGCGCCGTGCCCTCCTCGTCCAGCAGATGCCCGCGCATGGTGTTCCGCACGGTGTCCGGCTGCTCGAAAATCTCCTTCAGCATGAAGTGGTCGTAGCCGCCGCGCTCGATCGTGGCCAGGTCCCAGTCGATCTGGGCCACTTCCTTCTCGATCCGCGTCGCCGAGAGGTCGCGGACGTGATAGCCACTGCGGGTGAGCACGACCATCTCGCCGTCATCGAGATAGACCACCGACCGGGTATGTGCCAGGATCGCCGACGCGTCCGAGGCGACAAACCACTCGCCGTCGCCCACGCCCACCAGCAACGGTGAGCCCTTCCGCGCCGCGACCAGCACATCCGGCTCGGATTCGGAGATGACCGCGATCCCGTAGGCACCATCGACCTCGCGCAGCGCCTGGGCGACCGCCTCTTCGAGGCTCCCCTTGTAGCACTCGCCCACCAGGTGCGCCAGCACTTCGGTGTCGGTCTCGGACTTGAAGGTGTGACCGCGCTGCAGCAGGACCTGCTTGATCGCACCGGAATTCTCGATGATCCCGTTGTGGATCAGCGCGATCTTCCCGCTCTGGTCCATGTGCGGATGCGCGTTGATCGCCGTCGGCGGACCATGCGTGGCCCAGCGAGTGTGCCCGATGCCGATCGTGCCCTTCGGCATGTCCCGATCAAGCAGGCTTTCCAGCGCGGAGAGTTTTCCCGACTCCTTGACCACGACGAGGCCGCGTCCGTTGAGGATCGCGACGCCGGACGAGTCATAGCCCCGATACTCGAGGCGCCGGAGCCCCTCGATCAGCAGGCCGGTCGCCTGACGCGGGCCGATATAGCCGACGATGCCGCACATGCCGGGTCCTTACTTCGAGAAGAGTTCGCGACAGGCCGTCACCAGCGTTTCCGCCGCGGCCAGGGTAGGGGCTTCCGCAATAAACCGCACGATGGGCTCTGTGCCCGATGGTCGAACGTGCACCCATCGGTCGGACCACGCCAGCCGCAACCCGTCGCGCCGATCCGGCACCGCATCAGGAAAGCGGGCCAGAAGAGCCGAGTAGACCGGAGCTAAATCGTTGCCGCGAGGTGCTTTGGCCTTCACAATCCGATATCGGGGCTGGCTGGCGACGAGCTGCGAGACCGAGTGCCCCGTGGCCGCAAGCAGGTGCAGGATCAGTGCCACACCAACCGGGGCATCCCGGCCGATATGCAGCGAGGGGAGAATCACCCCGCCATTCCCCTCGCCGCCGATGATCGCGCCCTCATCCCGGATGGTCCGGGCCACATTCGCCTCGCCCACTGGCGCCCGGACGAACCGGGCCCCATGCATCCGCGCCGCATCCTCCACCACCAGACTGGTCGAGAGATTCGAGACCACGACCGGAGCGTTCACCTGACCCGTACTGGGCGGACCGGGAGCTCCGCCCCTACCGAGCATCGCCCGGACCGCGAGCGCCAACGTGTAGTCCTCGCCGATCGGTTCGCCCAGTTCATTCACCAGCGCCAGCCGATCCACATCGGGATCAACCGCCAGGCCGATGTCGGCGCCAGTCTCCCGGACAAGACGCGCCAGGTCGCCGATATTCTCAGGCAGGGGCTCGGGCGGGTGGGGGAACCTCCCATCCGCCTCCAGGTTGATCCCGTGCACCCGGCAGCCGAGTCGTTCGAGCAGCGGCGGAATGGCCAGGCCGCCGGCTCCACGCACGCAGTCGAGCGCGACGGTGAAGTGGCGCGCCCGGATTGCGGCGACGTCGATCATGGGGAGCGCGAGCACCTGATCGAGATGCCGGGCGATCGCGTCGCGATCCTCCCGTACCGCCCCCACGCCCTCCCAGCCCACCCGTGGCGGTCCCGCTTCGGCCAGGGCGCGCACCGCCGTGCCATCGACGCCATCGAGAAAAATCCCGTCGGGACCCACCAGCTTGAGGGCATTCCATTCGATGGGATTGTGGCTGGCGGTGAGAATCAGCCCGGCACCGGCGTGATGATGCTCCACCGCCAGCTGCACGGTGGGCGTGGGGACGATCCCGACATCGATGACGTCGACCCCGACCGACATCAGCCCCGCGATCGCCGCGCGGGCGAACATCGGACCGCTGGTGCGGGCATCACGGCCCAGGACCACCAGCGGCTTGCCGTTGGAGCGGGCCCACGCACCCAGGGCCGCGGCGTGACGGGCCACCAGCTCCGGGGTGAGATCCGTGCCGACGATCCCGCGCATCCCGGACACACTGATCATGAGAGTATCAGACATGGCGCAAAGGTAGGGCGGGAGGGCGGGGCCGCGGTAGGGCAACATGCGGTTCCGGGGACCGGCGAACCAAGGGTCGGGCTTAGCCCACCAGCGGCATCTGCCCGGGGTCGGGGAACTCGGCCTGAAAGGCGGCGACCACTTCGGTGTCGAAGTGGGCCCCGGCGCAGGCCCGGATCTCTTCGCAGGCGCTTGTAGCGGGGAGCGAGGCGCGGTAGGACCGATCGGTCGTCATGGCGTCAAAGGCGTCGGCCACGGCGACAATTCGCGCCGCCCAGGGAATGCGGTTCCCCTCCAGCCGGTCGGGGAAGCCGGCGCCATCCACCCGTTCATGATGCGACCGCACAATCGACAGCACGGTGGGATTCTGCCGCGCCAGCGGCGCCAGGATGCGCTCGCCGAGGACGGTGTGCTCGGTGATATGACCGAATTCCTCCAGCGTGAGCGGGCCCGGCTTGTGGAGGATGGCTTCCGGCGTCCCGATCTTGCCGATGTCATGCAGCTCCGCGCCCAGCCGGACGTCCTCCAGCGCCTGCCCGCTGATTCCCATGCGGCTCGCGATACGGCTGGCGTAGTGACTCACCCGGATCGAATGACCCCGAGTGTACGGATCCCTCGCATCGAGGGCATGCACCAGAGTCTGCACCCCCTCGAGGAAGAGCTCCTTCAGCCGGATGGCCTGGTGGTCGACCAGCTGTTCCAGATGCTGCTGGTAGAATCGATTCTGCAGCGTGAGGTCGCGCTTCTCCAGCGCTCGCTGGATCCGGGACCGGATCTCGCCGAGCAGGGCGGGCTTGGTGATGTAGTCGAGCGCGCCCGCCAGCAGGCACTCCACCGCGGTCTCCGCCTCGCGGACTCCGCTCAGCATCACCACCGCCATGTCCGGATGCCGCCGTCGCACCTCCCGTAGCAGGCCGAGTCCGCCCATCCCGGGCATGGAGACGTCCGAGATCAGGAGCGGCAGCTCGCCGGTCTGCTCGAGGATCGCCAGCGCCTCGGTGCCGGAGCCAGCCTCGAGGCAGGACAGGCCCATGCCTTCCAGCACCTGCGCCATGGCCCGGCGCAGGTCGGCGTCGTCATCCGCCAGAAGGCAGAGGATGGGCGACTCGGAGTTGGACGACGGAATCTGCAGCGGCATGGCATCGGACCGCGCGGCGCGAGTGCGACGGCGCGGAGTGTCGGGTGGGGTCACGCAGAATAGTGGGGCCCCTCGGCACCGATGGCCGTGACGGGGGTCACGGCGTGCCCCGTCGGCAGCTCAGACTTCGACCGGGAGCAGGCTCAGGTCGGGAAAGGCCGCCTTGAACGCCTGCACGACATCGGGATCGAACTGGCTCGGGGTACACCGATCCAGCTCCTTCATGGCGTCGACCGGGAGGCGCGAATCGCGATAGGCCCGGTTGGTGGTCATGGCGTCGAACGCGTCCACCACGCAGACGATCCGGGCCTCGATGGAAATGGTCTCCCCCACCAGCTTGTCAGGAAAGCCCCGCCCGTCCATCCGCTCGTGGTGGTTGCGGACGATGCGAAGCACTGTGGGATTCTCCCGCGCGAGCGGGGCCAGGATCCGCTCGCCCAGCACCACATGCTCGGCGATGTGCTGGAATTCCTCGTCCGTGAGCTTGCCGGGCTTGTTGAGGATCGCCTCACGCGTCCCGATCTTGCCAATGTCGTGCAACTCCGCTCCGAGCCGGATCTCCTCCAGTCGGTCGCCGGTAAAGCCGAGGCGGAGGGCGGTCTGGGCGGCATACCGGCTGACCCGGGCGGAGTGACCGCGAGTGTAAGAGTCCTTGGCTTCCAGCGCGTGGGCCAGCGTCTGCACGCCCTGCAGGAAGAGCTCGCGAATCCGGGTCGCCTGCACCCGCACCCGGAGTTCGAGGTTTTTCTGATAGAATCGCTGCTGCAGCGTGAGGTCCCGCTTCTCCAGCGCCTTGGCGACACGGACCCGGACCTCCTCCACCATCGCGGGCTTGGCGATATAATCCAGCGCACCCCGGTCGAGGCAGGTGACGGCGGTCTGCACATTGGAGACGCCGCTCAGCATGATGACCGCGGTGTCGGGATAGAGGCGCAGCACCTCCTCGAGGAAGGCGAGGCCGTTCATCCCGGGCATGTTGATGTCGCTGATGATGAGCGGGACTTCGCCCTCCTCCGCCAGCAGCGCCAGCCCGGCCTCGGCCCCATCGGCCTCCAGCGGGGTGAGTCCCTGCAGCTGGATCACCTTGGCGATGCTGCGACGCACCGCGGCGTCATCGTCCACCACGAGGCAGCGGGGCGCCAGCACCTTCGGATCCAGCCGGTCCGCGATCGATTCGAGTAGCATCAGCCCGCTCCTTCCCCGCCATGCGACGCCAGTGTGGCTTGCCGGCCGCCGAGCCGCCGGATTACGTTCCCGCCCTCTCTCACCCCACCCGCATGACACAACTCGCGCCCGACGACCACCCGACCGGCTTTGCCACCCGGGCTGTCCACGCCGGTCCGGTGCCGGATCCCCTCGCTGGCGCGGTCATGCCGCCGATCTACCAGACCTCGACCTACATCCAGGACGGACTCGGCCGCCACAAGGGCTACGAGTACGCCCGGACCCAGAATCCGACCCGGGAAGCGCTGGAACGTGCGGTGGCCAGCCTGGAGGGCGGCACCCATGGGTTTGCGTTCGCCTCCGGACTGGCCGCGCTCGATACCATCCTGAAACTCTTCAGCGCCGGCGACCACATCGTCGCCGGCTCCAACCTGTACGGCGGCTCGCACCGCCTGATGGAGCGAGTCTACGAGCGGCTCGGCCTGCGCTTCACCTTTGTCGACATGCGGGATCCCGCCGCCGTCGCCCGCGTCCTCACGCCGACGACGCGGATGATCTACGCCGAGACGCCGACCAACCCGATGATGTTCCTGTCGGATCTCGCCGCCATCGGCGATATCGCCCAGGCGCGCGGGGCAGTCTTTGTGGTCGACAACACCTTCGCCACGCCCTATTTCCAGCAGCCCCTCGCGCTCGGCGCCGACGTCGTGCTCCACTCCACGACCAAGTATCTCAACGGCCACAGCGACATGATCGGTGGCATGCTGATCACCCGACGTGATGACCTCGCGGAGCGGATCGGCTACCTCCAGAACGCCGCCGGCGGCGTCCCGGGTCCGATGGACTGCTGGCTCTGTCTCCGCGGCCTCAAGACGCTCCCGCTCCGGATGCGGCAGCACGATACCAGCGGCCGGGAGATCGCCGAGTGGCTCACGCACCACAAGCGGGTGAAGCAGGTTTACTATCCCGGCCTCCCGACCCACCCGCAGCACGGGCTGGCCCAGCGGCAGATGCGCGGTTTCGGCGGCATGATCTCGATCGAACTGGGCGACGCCGCCCTCGCCCGGACCGTGGTCGAGCGCACCCGGATCTTCGCTCTCGCGGAGTCGCTTGGTGGTGTCGAAAGCCTGATCGGCCATCCGGCCAGCATGACCCACGCAGCGGTGCCGCTTGCGCTCCGGCAGGAGATGGGACTCACCGACAGCCTGGTGCGCCTTTCCTGTGGCATCGAGGACACCGCCGACCTGATCGCGGACCTGGAGCAGGCGCTCGGGTAGATCGTCGGCCTGCTGGAGGAGTCCGTTGCCGGCATTACCGCGGCGAGCGCGGCACTGCGGCCGTCTCACCATGAAACCATCCCCGGGGCAGGGCGTACGGACCCCGCCCTCAGCCCAGAGACCACGATGACCATGCCCGCCCCGCGCCCCCGGCGCACCCTCCCAGAAATCGCCGCCGTGAGTTGGGAGCACCCCGCCGACCGCGCCGCGCTGCAGGCCCTGCGGTCGGTTCCGGGCTTTGAAGAAATCACGCGCAAGCTCCTGGCATTTCTCGGTGGTGAGCGCGGCATCCGGCTGCTGTTCCAGGCCAATGCGGTGCGGGTCGGGCCAACCCAGTTTCCGAAGCTCTGGACTACCCATGTCGAAGTGTGCACGACATTCGACTGGGTCGAGATCCCCGAGCTCTATGTCTCCCAGACACCGGTGTTCAATGCCGGCGCCTACGGGATCGACCACCCATTTATCGTCCTGCACTCCGCTGCACTTGAATTGCTGGATGATGACGAAGTGCGGGTCCTCCTGGGCCATGAGCTGGGGCATGTGATGAGCGGGCATGCGTTCTACCGCACGATCGCCGCGATCCTCTTTCTGGTGAGCGCCTCCGCTCTGCCCTTCCTGGCTGGTATCGCGTTGCTGCCAGTGCGGTTGGCCTTCCTGGAATGGTCCCGCAAGGCGGAGCTCTCCGCCGATCGGGCCGGCCTGCTCGGCGGGCAGGACCCGCTCGCCTCACAGCGCCTGTTTCTGAACATGGCCGGCGGCGTCCGCCCGCCGCAGTACGCCGGCCAGCTCGACCTCGACACATTCATGGCCCAGGCCCACGAGTACAGCACGAGCAACGACGGCTTCGATGTGGTCTACAAGGTGATGAGCACGCTGATGCTCACCCATCCGATGCACACGGTGCGGGCCGCGGAACTGCAGCAGTGGATTGCCGGGGGAGCCTATGACCGGATCCTGCGGGGCGAGTATGTCCGGCGCGGCTCCTCCGGTGACCGCCCGCTCAGCGAGGATTTCTCCGCCGCCAAGGAGTATTACGCCGGCGAGGCGAAGGAGACTTTCGGCCAGGTGGTCGATGCCGCGAAGAAGGCCGCCGGGCGGGTGGGCGACGCCTTCAAGAAGGCGCAGAAGCCGTGAGGGTGCTGGTCGTCGGCGGCGGGGGCCGGGAGCACGCGATCGTCTCGGCACTCCGCCACGAGGACCCCAGCGCCACCATCTACTGCGCTCCCGGAAACCCGGGCACCGCAGAGCTCGGTACCAACCTCCCGATCAGCGCCACGGACATTGATCGGCTGGCCGACGCGGCCGATGCCTATGGCATCGACCTGACGATCGTCGGGCCGGAGGGACCGCTCGCGCTCGGTCTTGCCGATCGCCTGCGGGCGGAAGGTCGCGTGGTGTTCGGCCCGAGCCGCGCAGCGGCGGAGATCGAGGCCTCAAAGGCCTTTTCCAAGGATGTCATGCTGCGCGCGGGCGTGGCGACCGCTGCCAGCGCCACCTTCACCCACCTGACGGCCGCGTTGCGGTACGTCGATGCGCACCCGGAGCCGCTGGTGGTGAAGGCGTCGGGACTTGCGGCCGGCAAGGGCGCCATCGTGTGTGCGACGCGCGGCGAGGCGACAGCCGCAGTGCGCTCCATGCTGGGCGAGAAGAAGTTCGGCACCGCGGGCGACGTCGTCATCATCGAAGCGTTCATGCCGGGCGAGGAGCTCTCCCTGCTCGCCATCACTAATGGCAGCGACATCACGCTCCTTCCCGCTGCGCAGGATCACAAGCGCCTCGGCGAGGGCGACACCGGCCCCAACACCGGTGGGATGGGCGCCTACAGCCCCGTCGCCCTCGGCACGCCCGAGCTGCTCGACCGCGCGGTGCGCGAGGTGCTGCGGCCAACACTGGCCGAACTGGCCCGCCGCGGCGCTCCCTACAACGGCGTGCTCTACGCAGGGTTGATGATCGGGCCCGACGGCGGACTCCGGGTCGTGGAGTTCAACTGTCGGCTGGGCGACCCGGAAACCCAGGTCGTGTTGCCGCTCGTGACCAGCGGCCTGACCCAGTGCCTCTGGCGGACAGCGCGGGGCGAAGCACCCGGGCCCCTTACGATCGCAAACGCACACGCCGTCACGACCGTCCTCGCTGCCGAGGGGTATCCCGACGATCCGAAGAAGGGGGCGGCCATCACGATTCCGGCGACCCTGCCGGCCGGCGTCAGCGTCTTTCACGCCGGCACGGTGCGCGGCGCCGACGGGATCCTCCGCGTGAACGGCGGCCGCGTGCTCAACGTGACTGCCGTCGCCCCGACCTTCCGTGAAGCGCAGCGCCTCAGCCGGGAGACAGCGGAGCGAATCGAGTTCGCCGGCAAGGTCTACCGGCGCGACATCGGCTGGCGGGAGGCAGCGCGAGGATAGGCGGTGGGGAGTGGGCGGTAGGCGGTAAGCGGTAAAGGAAGTAGGGATCAATAGCCGTTGGCTGACGGCCGATGGCTGACGGCTGACGACTTCCGGCTGCTACATTCCCCCATGCCCGAGCTCCCCGAAGTCGAAACGATGGTGCGCGACATCCGGCCCATCCTGCTCGGCCGCACCATCCGCAAGGCCAGCCTGTCTCACATCGATGTGCTGCGCGGTGTCACCCGACCGCGCCTGCTCGCGGCGCTGACCGGCGCCACGGTGCAGAACGTCTTCCGCCGGGCCAAGCACGCGGTGCTCGATCTCGGCACGCATCGGTTCGTGCTGCAGCCGGGGATGAGTGGCAACCTCCTCTATTACAAGCGCCCGCTCACCGACGCGGAACTCAAGTACGCCGTCCTGCGGACCGTGCTGGATGACGGGACCCACTTCATCTTCCGGGATGTCCGCCGCATCGGCACACTGCTGCTGCTGACCCCCAAGGGGTGGGAGGCCTACGACCACGCGCTGGGGCCGGAGCCGCTCGATCCGGCGCTCACGCCCGACGCGTTCATGGCCGGCCTGCGGAATTCACGGCAGGCCATCAAGAAGGTGCTGATGGATCAGCGGAAGATCGTCGGCGTGGGAAACATCTATGCCAACGAGGCGCTCTTCGCGGCGGGGATCGATCCGTCTCGGCCTGCGAACAACGTCACGCCTGACAAGTACGCACTGCTGTTCCACCACATCCGCCGCATTCTCCAGTCCGCCATCGACGCCGAGGGTACGACCTTTCGTGACTACCGCACCGGCACGGGGCAGCCGGGCAACTTCCAGCTCGAGCTGATGGTCTACGAGCACGAGGGTGAGCCCTGCCGGCAGTGCGGGACTCGGCTCGCCGGCACCCACGATATCGATGGACGGATCACGGTGTTCTGCTGGCGGTGTCAGGGGTAGCGAGCAGCTGGCAGGTGGCAGGTGGCAGGTGGAAGGGAGTAGGCGGTCGGCGGTTGGCCGTTGCTGAATGCTTGCTGCTAACGGCCAAGGGCGATTGGCTGACGGCTGATGGCTGACGGCTGTCGGCTTCCTCTCCCCTTGCGCTCCCCCCCCCCCGCCCGGACTACACTCCGGTTAACCACTCGCATTCGCTGGTGTGACCCAGACCACACTCCCGCGTCCCCGGAACATCCATGTTACACGCTGATGCACCCCTCACTTCTTCCCGGAGCGGCCACATGCTGACCGTCCTCGCCCTCACCACCTGCGCGCTTTCGGGGATCGGCTGCACCGACGAAGACCTCACCGGGCCACGGCACCGGGCAGCGCAGGAGGTGGCGGTGAACACCGTGATCACCGCGGATACGCTCTGCGTCCGGACCCAGTTCACCATCACGAGCGCGACGGCGGTCACCACGATCTTTCCCAGCAGGGCCACCTGCACCACCAAGCTGGTGCTGATCCGGGGCCAGGCGGCCACCTGGGCCCAGAGTCCCAACCGGCGGCTCACGCTCTTTGTGCGGCTGCTCAACAAGAGCGGACAGACGCTGCAAATGCCGGTGAGGCTCTACCTGCCGAGCACCGGGATCACGGTGTTGGCGCCGAGCGGGACGCCGGCCTCCAAGGTGGTGCCGCTGGGACCGGACAGCGCGGAGGCCGGGGGGGGCAAGATCTGGTTTGTGGGCGGTACCGGGACGCTCGCGGCGAACGACTCGACGGTGCAGGACACGATCAGGGTGAATGTGATGAGTCCGGTGACGCAGGCGCGGCTTCAGTTTCAGGCGAGTGCGTCGGGAGCTACACCCCTTCCCCCGGTTCCAAGTTCTGTGAACTGGCCGCTAGCCAATCCACTGATAGCGGTGTTTCCAGCGGACACTTCGTATCACTACTACCGCAACGTGATCGGGGTCCAATTTGACACGACCGCTCCGAATGCCGGGATACTATTTTCGAACCTGCTATCAAAATATTCCGGTACGATACTCGGTGGGATTGGCCAAGGAATGAAACTCCAGATGTACGTCCTTCAGGTACAAGATCCCGGCCCGACCTATGCATCGTTGGACTCCCTGACTTCGGCCGTGCGGAACGAACCAGGCGTCCTGAGCGTCACCGAACTGAGCCTTGGTTCCCAAATCCGTCTCAGGGGGAGGTACCCAAACGACGCGGGCATTGCCCCGACCCGCCAGTCTTGGCTTGGTGGTGGGACTGCAATGACGTACCCATGGATAGCTGTCCGTGCGCCTCTCGCCTGGGGGTGTGAAACTGGGAGCTACGGTGGCACCCTACCCAGAATCGCGATAGCGGACGCGTTCTTCGACAATCCGCCGACAGATCTCGGCGCCCCTTCAATCTCTGCCTTTGTCCCGAGCAACATGCATCCGGATCCCGGTTTCGCCTCCGCTGCAGCAGATCATGGAATAGCAGTCGCCGGGATAGTTGCCGCACGTGGAGACAACTCGGTACAAATGGCCGGCATCGTCTGGAATGCCAATTTGGATGTCTATGCGTTCGGAACGGGGCAGTTGACCGCCACTAGTCACGTTCAGTTCTTCGCCGATGTATTGAAGCAGGCTAAGCAAAGAGGAGCGAAGGTCATCAACTTCTCTTTCGGGGTTGGGAATATCCAGAATGCGTCAGATCTCGCAGTCGTGGAATCCGCACTGAAAGAATACTTGGATTCTGGTCCTGATCGATTGGTTGTCATCGCGGCTGGCGACAACAGCCTCTCTCTCACGCTGAATCAGCTGGCCGTATCGACACTCGCGACATTGACGAGCTTGGATCGTGTCGCCGCTATGCTCGCTCTAAGTGCGACGTATAAAGGAAAGCTACTTTTCGTCACTGGCACCGATCAATCTGGAGCGAAGCGCGCGGTGAGCAATGTCTGGACTGGGGCGAATGCCAATATCATTGCCGCTCCCGCGGTAAGTGTGCACTCCCTAACTGCCGCTGGCGGACTCATCCCTTGGAGCGGAACCTCGTTTGCAGCTCCGTTCGTTACCGGTGTTGCAGCCCAGCTTTGGACCATGATGCCGGGGCTCCCTGCCGATAGCGTGAGGGACTTCATCATTCGTGGTGCAACGCAACCCCGGGTTAGTCCAACCACCGGAGTGTCTGCGCCGCCGGCCAACATCGGCGTTAACGGTATCTACCAACTCGATGCCTACGGAGCCCTGAGCCTCCTCTCTCAGGAGCGCGTGGGCACCCCCATCTGCGGCTACGACGTCCGGTTCGAGAACGGCGCCGTGGTCCTCGCCCCGCCGGGCGGGACACGCGCCCCATACCCGGTGGCAACGCCGTACAACGACGGCTCGGTGTCCGTGGCCCAAGGCGGCAGGCGAATCGCCGTTGGCAGCTCGATCTACATCGTCGATTCGACCCCCCCGCAGGGCGTGACCGTCATAGACCATCTCGGTGCCGTCATTCACACCCTCCCGAACGTGCACCGCCGACTGTACCTGGAGCGGGATACCGCCGACATCCGGTACGTGCCGCCACAGGATCCCGCCTGGCTGACCGGCAGGCCGCTCCTCGACCTCTGGGGCCCCGGCCGCACTGCCCAGGATCGGAACCTCAACATCCTCGGACCCTTCGTGAGCGGCGACGTCTTCGGGGCCAACTGGATCGAGGTTTCACCGGCCGGGGACTACGCTGCGGCGCTGATGTTACCGTACCGCTGTCACCTGCACGTCTCCCCAAGGGTACGCTTACGGCGGGATAGTCCAGCGTTACGATCTGCGTCTGATTCCGCTCAACGGGTCAACACCGACCACGGTGCGCACGGATACCTACGATCAGTGCGCCCGGGACGGCTATCCTCCGCCCAACGATGACTATGCAGGCAATGACCAAGTCGCCTTTAGTCATGATGGCCGGCGGGCGGTGTTCGGTACCGCCTTCCAAGACCCTGACCCGCTGGCCCAGGGCAACGACGTCATCCGCACCCGGCTCTACAACCTCGACCTGACCTCGGGGACTGCGGCAACCACCACGGTGGTGCAAGGCTGGTATGTCAACGGACCCCGGTTCGAGGCGGATGACAATGTGTTCCTCGCGTACGACTTCGACGGATTGCTCCCCAGCGCCCCCGGAGGCGGGCCCTGCCGCGCGATGGCGCGGCTGGCCACCAGTCTCGGCTCCACGGTCGGGAGTCCGCACTCGGTTCCGGTCTCGGAGTGCTTTCTGGTCCAGGGGTATGTCACCCGGAGTAATCTGCGGGCGCTCCGAACGGGGATCCCGGGTCAGAAACCACAACCAACACCGCGCGCCACTAGCAGGAAATAGAATACGACAGGCCGCCGCGCACGACCGCGTCCTGAGTCCCGAGTCAAAGCCGAGGGATCGCTGCTCCAGCCTCAGGGGCGGCACGGAGGCCGCTCCCTACCCAAGTACGCCAAAAGCTAACGGCAAACGGCCGTTGGCTGATGACAGGCGGCTGACGGCTGACGGCTGCCGGCTGCCGGCTGACAGCTGCCTCGATATCTTCCATGCGCCCGCTGCCACCTGCTCCCTGCCACCTGCCAGCTCATGACCACTGCCCTCCGGCTCTCCCTGCCGACCGTGGACCTGCCGACCCTTCGGGAGCGCGTCCGTCGGCTGGCCGAGCCACGGCCGGGGGTCTACCGGATGCTGGACGCGATGGGCCAGGTCATCTACGTCGGCAAGGCACGTCGGCTCAGGCAGCGGGTGCTCTCCTACTTCCGGGCCAGCTACCCGGAGGACAAGGCAGCCCGGATCCTCCATGCTGCCGCGGACATCACGTGGGATTACACGCCAAGCGAGTTCGCCGCCTGCCTCACTGAGCTGCGGCAGATCGCGCGCTGGCGCCCGACCTTCAATCACCAGATGAACCGGGCTCGGCGCACCTTCTTCATCACGGTGTCGAATGGGCCGGCGCCGCGCGTTGCCGCGAGTGTCGCCACCAGCCGGGGGGACCAGCGGTGGTATGGGCCATTTTCCGCCCCCGCCCGGGTGCGGGAGGGCGTCAAGACGCTCAATGACCTGCTGGGCCTGCGCGACTGCGCGCCGACCATGCCGATCGTGTTCGCCGGGCAGATGGACCTCTTCTCCCCCGCACGCGATGCCGCCTGTATGCGCCACGGCTTTGGCTTCTGCGCCGGACCCTGTGCCGCGCTGGTGACGGAGCTGGACTATCTGCGGCGGGTGGGAACGGCGCAGGCCTTTCTGGAAGGGCGCACCATCCAGCCGATCGACCGGACGGTGACGGAGATGCAGGCGGCGGCCGGCGCCGCGGAGTTCGAGCGGGCGACGAAATGGCGGGAGCGGTTCGAGACGCTGGAATGGCTGCTGGCGGCGACGAGCCGGGCCCGAGCCGCGGTGGAGGCGCTGACGTTCGTGTATCGGGACCCGGGCGATTTCGGCGATGACCGTGCGTATCTCATCCGCCATGGGGTTGTGCGCTGCAGCTATCCCTGGCCCGCAACGCCGATCGAGCGCGAAGCCTTTCGCGGCGTGGTGACCGACGAGCTGGCCCAGCCCGCCCCCGCCCCGGGGCCGCTCCCGTTCCAGCACCTTGACGAAATCCTCCTCATCATGAGCTGGTTCCGGCGGCATCCCGATGCCTTCCGCCGCACCAGCCGGCTCGAAACGTGGGCGGCTTAGGGAATCGCTCGACCGCGGTCGTGGTGGAGTAGAGGCTCGTCCAGGGGATCCCGGAGAACGCGCGAATCAGGCTGGTGGGGACGCCCGCCGCTACCCTAACGGGCGACCACCGCCCACAGCTCGGGCCGCCGCTCCACGTCCGTGGGCTGGCGGATCCCCGCCGGCCTGGGCCAGGGGAACCAGCCCATCGGCTCGTTGTCGAACACCCGGAACGCCAGCCTCGGCGCGCGGGCACCGCCATCGGTGAAGAAGGCCGGGTCGAGCCGCATCTCGATCGACCATCCCGCCCGGTCGCCCGTCACCCGCACCTCCCAGCCACCCCCTTCACGCGCCGCGCCGAGCCGCCAGTCGGGGTCGTCCTGCGGCGCGCGCCACTTTCCGGCGTCGCCCCGATAGATCACGCTGCTATCCGCGACTCGGCGGAAATACCATTGAAAGTCATCATGCCCCGGGGCGGGAGTGCCGTCGCCGCGGATATCCAGGCTGATGACGAAGTCGTCGCCCCAGTAAAACGTCGAGTCCCGGATGTACGCGGCGAGATAGACGAAATCGCCGTCACGACGGAGCCAGACGGGAACATTCCCCGTCGGCCGTTCGATGATCGCCGCAGCGGCCCCGTACTCGGCGCTGTCGGCGTGGCCGTCAAAGGCGAGCGGGTGTGCCGCAGGACGGAGCGGGATGGTGTCGGTGACCAGGAGGAACAGCAACGGGGTGAACAACATGTTTCAGTCGCCGTCGGCGGCGGTGAGTGGCACGAGCCACGCACGCGGCGGCAGGCCGGACTCGAGTTCCATGATGCCGACGGACGGCGGAAGGTCGAAACGGCGCCGGCCCGCGCCACCGGGATTCATCACGGTCACCGTCAGGTCCACGGTCGTGAGCAGTGGCCGGTGGGTATGGCCGAAAACGATCACGTCGGCCCCGGGAAAGGCGTCGTGGAGCGAGTCAGGCGTCGGCGAACCGACATGGTCCCCGTGAAGCAGCACGAAGTCGAGGCCCTGGATCTGCTGCTCCACCACCCCGGGCAGGCGAGCGCGCAGGTCCCACCCGTCGCAATTCCCGTAGACCGCGGTGACCGGCGCGATCGCCTCGAGTTCGGTGAGCAGCTCCGGCGGCCCGATGTCGCCGGCGTGCAGAATCAGGTCGACCCCGCGAAAGACCTCGAAGACTTCGGGGCGCAGGAGGCCGTGGGTGTCGGCGATGAGGCCCAGACGCATGGTGGCAACGGTCGAGTGAGAGGAACGTCGCGTTCAGCATTCAGCGTTCAGCGGGGCGCTTAACGCTGAATGCTGATTGCCCGGTACTTACCCCTGCCACCGAGGAGCGATGTCGATCTCCAGCCCCAGCTGGTCGATCACCCGCTGGACGATGAAGTCGACCAGCTCGCTGACCTGGGTGGGCCGGTGATAGAAGCCGGGGGCGGCGGGAATAACGACGGCGCCCGCTTCAGTGACGGCGACGAGATTGCGCAGATGAATGAGCGACAGCGGCGTCTCGCGCGGCACCAGAATGAGCTTGCGTCGCTCCTTGAGCACGACATCCGCGGCCCGCTCGACCAGCGAGCGACTGGTCCCGCCGGCGATCGCGGCGACGGTCCCCATGGAGCAGGGACAGATCACCATGCCGGCGGACTTCGCCGATCCTGATGCGGGCTTGGCGCCGCGGTCGCCATCCGGGAAGCAGGTGATGCTGGACCAGTCGCCGCCAGTGGCGGCGCAGAGCGCCGCTTCATCCACAATGCCGGTCTCCTCCTTGAGCAGCCGCCAGCCGTGGCCGGAGACGATCAGCCAGACCGGGACGCGGTGGCGCGCCAGCACATCCAGAAGACGCACCGCGTACGGCGCCCCGGACGCACCAGTGATCGCCACCACCACCGGCAGCGGATTCACCGGCCGCGACGGTTGGCGGTTGGGGTCTTGAGCGGGCGCCGCTCCGGCTGCGGTGGCGGGACCTTCTGCTGCAGTGCGCCCTTCTCGGGCGCCGGCTTGCCCCTGCCCCGCACGGGAATCAGCGTTTCCTTCGGTCGTTTGGACATAACCGAACCTTGGTTCAATGTTCGTTTCCTGGCCGTCAGCTGTTGGCCGTTGGCCGGTTGCGTTCAGCATTCAGCATTCAGCGTTTAGCAACCGCCCAATCGCTCAATCGCCACTTCCTCGCGCCGAGTCGCAGCTACGCTGCTCCTAAGGCGCATCGGTCGCCGCCCGCCCGCCCGTCAACCTACCTCACCCCACCAACCGATCCACCAGCGCGAACCCGAACACCGTCACGCTCATCACGCCGTTCATGGTAAAGAAAGCAGCGTCGAGCTTCGACAGGTCGCCTGGCTTCACCAGTTGATGCTCCCACGCGAGGATCAGCGCGGCGCAGGCCACACCGACAAAAAACCAGACGCCGAAGCCGGCGCTGACACCGAACGCCACCAGCGCCGGGATCGTCACGCCATGCAGCAGCTTGGCCAGCAGGATACTGCGCCGCTGGCCGAGGCGGACGACCGCGCTGCGCAGTCCGGCATCGCGATCGAAGCCCTCATCCGGCAGGGCGTAGAAGATGTCGAAGCCCGCCACCCAGGTGGCCACCGCGAGGGTCACGGCGATCAGCACCCACCACGGCTCGCTCCAGCGGCCGGTCACGGCCAGGTAGCCGCCCACCGGCGCCATGGCGAGCGCGACGCCCAGCCAGAGGTGCGGCCAGAAGGTGAACCGCTTGGCGAAGCTGTAGCCCATCACCCAGAGCAGGGCGACCGGCGCCAGCAGGAAACAGACCGGGTTGAGCTGACTGGCCGCGAAGAGAAAGAGACTGCCGGCGACGAGAACCGACACCCAGGCCTGCGTCAGGGTGAGCGCGCCACGCGGCAGCTCCCGGGCACTGGTGCGCGGATTCCGCGCGTCAAACTCGCGGTCGGCGATCCGGTTGAAACCCATCGCCACCCACCGCGCCGCGGAAAAGGCGAGCACGACGAGCAGGACCATGTGCGAGGTGACCGGATGGTCACGCCAGGCGGCAAGGACACCGAGCAGCGCGAAGGGCAGCGCGAACAGGGTGTGCGGCAGCTTGACGAAATTGATGTAGCGCACCAGCAGCGAGGCGCCACCGAAGGTCTGGCCCTCCGGTGGGGAAACGGGGAACGGGGAGCGGGGAACGGGTGTGGTCATCGATTCGTCCCGTTCGCCTTTCCCTGTTCCCCGTTCCCCAGTCGAATCCCCAGCGTCGGCCACAGCGCATCCACCCGCTGCTTCGTCGCCTCGTCCATGGTGATCAGCGGCGGCCACTCGCGGTGGAAGCCCTCTTCCTTCCACTTCCGCGTGCCGTCGATCCCCATCTTGCTGCCGTAGGTGAACTGCTGGCTTGCATGATCCAGCACGTCGGCCGGTCCCATCGTGAAGCGCACATCCCGCTGCGGGTCGATGTTGTTCAGCGCCACCCACCAGGCCTCGTCCGGGTCGCGGACGTTGACCTCCTTGTCGACCACCACGATCACCTTGGCCAGCGACATGAGGCCCTGGCCCCAGAGCGCGTTCATCACCTTGGACGCCTGGCCGGGGTACTGCTTGTCGATCGAGACGAAGATCAGGTTGTGGAAGATCCCGCAGGCCGGCATGTGGTAGTCCACGATCTCCGGCACGGTGAGCTTGAGCAGCGGCAGGAAGATCCGCTCCGTCGCGTGCCCGAGGTAGTAATCCTCCATCGGCGGGCGCCCGACCAGCGTCGCGGCGTAGACCGGCCGCTTCCGCATGGTGACCGCGGTGACATGGACCAGCGGGTAGTAATCGGCCAGCGAATAGAACCCGGTGTGATCGCCGAACGGCCCCTCGAGCACCAGTGGCTCCGCCGGGTCGATGTATCCCTCGATCACGAACTCGGCTTCGGCCGGCACATCGAGGGCGCAGGTCACCGCTTTCGCCAGGTCGACCGGGGACTTCCGCAGGAACCCCGCGAAGAGGAACTCATCGATCGTCGGGGGCAGCGGGGCCGACCCGGAATAGAGACTCGCGGGATCGGCCCCGACCGCGATGACGACCGGCATCCGTTCACCCTTCGCCGCCATCGCGCGCCAGTGCGCGGCACCGACCTTGTGCCGCTGCCAGTGCATGGCCAGCGTGTTCTTCGACAGCACCTGGATACGGTACATGCCGACGTTGCGGATGCCGCGGGAGGGATCCTCGGTGATGACCATCGGCAGCGTGATGTAGCGCCCGCCATCCTGCGGCCAGGTGGTGAGGAAGGGCAGCCGATCGAGATTGATCTCCTCGCCCTGCCAGACGATCTGCTGACAGGCCGGCCGTCCGCTCCTGGTGCGCGGCGGGAACTTGGCCACCTCGGCAAGTTTGGGCAGCATCGAGAGCTTGCCGAAGAGCCCGTCGGGCACCTTCAGATTCAGCAGCTCGCTGATCCGGCCGCCGATGGAATCGAGATCCTCGACACCGAGCGCCAGGCACATCCGCCGCATCGAGCCATACAGGTTGATGGCAACAGGGTACTCGCTGACGGCACCACTGGGCAGCACCGGCTGCTCGAACAGCAGCGCCGGCCCACCGCCCGGACTCTTCATGCAGCGGTCGGCGATCTCCGCGATCTCGAGATGGGTACGCACCGGTTCCCTGATCCGGACCAGTTCGCCCGCCTTCTCGATGGCGGCGATGAACTCCTGCAGACTGTCGAGGGTCACGAGATCTCAGGGAACGGGAAAAGAGGAACAGAGAACCGGACGCACCGCCATCGGATCACGATGGCTGACACGGATACTGTGCTGCAAGGGGATGTACGCCACACCGTCCATCCTGTTCCCCGATCGCCCAATCGCCCAATCGCCCAATCGCCCAATCGCCCAATCGCCCGATCGCCCGATCGCCCAATCGCCCAATCGCCCAATCGCCCAATCGCCGAACGCTCGACAGCGGCATCGAACGGACTCATCGCCGCGTCCCGACGTGGATCGCGCAGATGCCGCCCAGCAGCAATTGCCAGCGTACGGCGGAGAATCCCTGCCCTGCCATCCGCGCGGCAAGTTGGGCCGGTTCCGGAAAGCTCAGCACCGACTCGGGGAGGTAGGTATACGCGTCGGCGTGCCGGGAAACCAGTCGTCCGATGAACGGGAGGATCTGGCGAAAGTAGAGCAGGTAGGCCCCACGCATCGGCTGCCAGGAGGGGGTGGTAAATTCGAGAATCACGAATCGTCCCCCCGGCTTGATGACCCTGGCAGCCTCCGCCAGGCCGCGGTCAAGATCGGCCAGGTTCCGCACCCCGAAGCCGACCGTCGCCCCGTCGAACGAGACATCGGGGAATGGCAGGTCGAGGGCGTCTGCGTTCACCGGGCGGACCCGGTCGGACTTCTTCCGCCCCAGCTCGAGCATGGGAAGGACGAAGTCAGCGCCGATCACCTGCCCAGTGAAGCCGCCCCGGGTGCCCAATGTGGCCGCGAGATCCAGGGTGCCGGAGCAGAGGTCGAGGTACCGGCCGGCGGGGGCGCGTTCCCAGCCAAGCTCCGCGACGGCCTGCCGGCGCCAGCGGCGGTCCATATTGAGACTGAGGACGTGATTGAGGAGGTCGTACCGGGGGGCAATCTGGGTGAATATGGCCCGGACGTAGGACCGCTTCTCTGTGCCGCCCGAAAGCGGTAACTTCCTTTCCGTGACCAACATAGGCGATGAATGTAGTCCGGTTCAAAGTGGCTTCGCAAGCCGCGTCCTCGCTCATGGCTGAACGGCTCGACCTCGCATCGCTCACGGATCAGGAAATTGTCGCGCTCGCGGTGGAGGGCCGGGAGGCCGCCTATCGCGAGCTGATTCGGCGTTACGAGCGGCCGGTGTTCTCGCTGATCCTTCGCATGGTCCGCGACCGGCAGCTGGCGGAGGATCTCTCGCAAGAGACCTTCATCAAAGCAATGAACGCCATCGCGACGTACCGGCCGGAGTTCAAGTTCTCCAGCTGGATCTTCAAGATCGCCAACAACGCCGCGATCGATCAGCTGCGGCGACGTTCGGTCCAGACCCTGTCGCTCGACGGCGCCCCGAACGCCACGACCCCCGACGAGATCGAAGCCACCGTCCTGCAGGTGGGCGATCGGAGCGAGTCGGCCCTCGCTGTCCTCGAGGCGCGGGAACTGGGCAGCTCCATCGAGCGCGCGATTGGCCAGCTGCGCCCCGAATACCGGTCCTGCATTCTGCTGCGCCACGTCGAGGGGCTCGCCTATGAAGAGATCGCCCAGCTCCTCGATCTCCCCCTCGGCACGGTGAAGACCTATATCCATCGTGCGCGTCATGAACTGCGTGATTCCCTCGCGCACCTGAGAGACTGAAACCATGCCTCGGATGAGACCGTAGGTCAGCCCGTATGATGAATTCCCCGCTGCATCTCGTGAATGAAGAGCTCGATCTCTGGCTGGACGGACGTCTCCCCACCGCTCGCGCGTCCCATCTCGAAACGTGTGAAGAGTGCCGCACCGCCGCTGAAGAAATCCGTGAGGTGACCCAGCAGCTCGCCCGCCTGCCGCAGGTGTCGCCGACCGCGCTGTTTGCCGACCGGGTCATGGCGCGAGTCACCCGCGTTCCGGCCGCCGCGCACTTCTCCGCCGAGGATCTGGATCTCTGGGTGGCCGGCATCCTGCCCACGGTCCGGGAAGCGCATCTCCGCGGCTGTGCCGAGTGCCAGACGCTGGCTGATGCGGAGCGGGTGCTGGTCATGCAGCTGCAGGCGCTGCCCCTGCTCTCCCCGGGGCAGGCGCTGGCGGATCGGGTGATGGCCCAGGTCGATCTCCCGGTCACCTCCCTCGCGAGTGCCTGGCGGTTGTGGCGCACCCGGCTCGCGGCCACCCCCGAGGGTGTGGGCATCGCGGCCGGCGTCGCGGTGCTGCTCGGCGGGTCGGTCGCTGCCAGCGCCGCGTGGGCGGCCGGACACCAGGAGCTGATCCTCGGCACCGTGCAGGGCATACGGGCGCAGGGCGAGCAGTGGTTCTGGCAGGGCATCACTCTGGCCAGCGGCGCCCTGGAGTCGCAGGCGTGGTACGCCGCGCTGCGCACTGCGCTGACACCCGGCCGGTTGATCGCACTGGGCGGCGTGGTGGTCGCGCTGTACGCCGCCGGAGTCCTCACGTTGCGACGCCTGATCGCCCTGCCCAGCAGTCAGGCCGCGCGTGCGCTGCCATAGCCTCCTGCTCGGCGCCGCCCTGCTGGCGGGTGCGGCACCGGTGCAGGCCTCGGATGTCCATCGTGATGTCACGCCCGCCTGGAAGTATCGGCTCACCTATCTCACCCAACTGCTGTCCGACGACCCAAGTCACGTCGTCAGGGATCACGTGGTCGCGCTGGCGACCGGCGGCGTGACCATCGTCTTCGAATACACCGATAGCGGCGCGTTGACGCTGGCGCTGGAGGATGGCGCGGTACGGCTGGATGGCAGGACGATCGGTCACTACCCCTTGGGGGGGGCGCTCGAGTTGGCCTGGCGGCGCCTGGCGGTCGAAGTCTCCCGGGTGGAGACGCCGGCCGCCCTGGCCCTGGTGCGCGAGTGGCGTCCCGAGGGCCTGTCCAACGATGAAGCGGCCAACGCCGGCCGGTTTCATGACAAGCTGGCGCAGCTCAGCGCACCGCCCGGCACCGCCACGGCGCCGCAGATGCTGCCCCAGGCGGAACCGGGCGGCCTGTCCATCGATCTCGCCGACCTCAGCGACCCCAATCGGCTCGCGCCGTTGCTGCGCGCCAGCGCCGGCCTGCATGGTCCCTCGCTCCGCATCACCGTGCCGGATGGAAGCGCGCACGCCGGGCACTTCAGCCTGGGGTCCTCCGAACGGATGCAGGGCCACCTCCTCGTGGTCCGCGGCGACGCCGACATCTATGGCACCGTGATCGGCAACGTTGCCACCGTCGAGGGCAACATCGTGGTGCACCCCGGTGGGGTGGTCACGGGCGACGTGCTCGCGGTGTCCGGCGTGGTCCGGGATCTCGGCGGCGACATTCGCGGCACGATCCGGACGCTCGATGCCCCGCGTCGCACGGCCGCGGGCGGAACTCCGCAATCCGCCGACGCCCCGGTTTCCGCCTTGACCCGATTCGCCCGCAACGCTGCCGGCACGACCGGGGTATTCCTGACGCTCCTGCTGGTGGGCTTCGGCACGGTCCTGTTCGCCAGGGTGCCGCTGGAAGTGGTGAGCGACACCGTGCTGCACTCGTTCACCCGCGCGCTGCTGGTAGGTTTGCTGGGACAGGTGCTGATCCTGCCGACCTTCGGCATGCTGGTGGTGGGGCTGGTGCTGAGTGTCGCGGGCATCCTGCTGGTGCCTTTCGCGGTGATCGTGTTCGCCCTGCTGCTCATCGTGGCCGTACTCGGTGGCTTCCTCGCGATCGCGCATGCGATGGGAGAGAGCCTCACCCGGCGTCAGCTGGCGCGGGGCATCTCGCTCGCCTCGGCCAACAGCTATCGGTACATCGCCGTCGGGCTGGGCGCGGTGGCGCTGCTCTGGCTGTCGTGGGTGCTGTTCGGCTGGGTCCCGGTCGCGGGCACGCTGATCATGGCGACGGCGACACTGGTGACATGGCTGCTGGCAACCGTGGGTTTTGGAGCAGCACTGCTCTCACGCGCCGGCTTCCGTGAGCATTTCGCCGGCCGCCTGCTACCGACCGAGGCACTGACTGACGAGTACCTCTGGGCGACACCACAGTTCGGAGTGCATGCGGTGAAGCGGCCGACGCGGGAGTAGCTGTCAGCCATCAGCCATCAGCCATCAGCGAACTGGTCTTTCTAACCGCCTAACCGCCTAACCGCCCAACCGCCCAACCGCCCAATCGCCCAACCGCCCAATCGCCTAATCGCCCAATCGCCCAATCGCCTACCCAAGTCTCGCCTTTACC
>Ga0163150_10000308_pt1 | contig 92611 bp, 75 predicted proteins | sample OliLakLV19P2IB_FD_148628 | JGI IMG/M metagenome (GOLD analysis project Ga0163150, IMG submission 148628) | Freshwater microbial mat bacterial communities from Lake Vanda, McMurdo Dry Valleys, Antarctica - Oligotrophic Lake LV.19.P2.IB | ecosystem: Environmental > Aquatic > Freshwater > Lake >... | reverse complement strand
CCTCCACCGCCCCCGCCGCGGGCCTGCTGTTTCGCCACGAACGGCACCACCACCGCCGCGATCACGAGGCCAAGGATGGTCAGAGGAATGCTCAAGTAACCCAGGATCAAGCCCGTCAGCGCGAGTCCGCTGCCGCCGTAAACTCCCGGCTGCTGCTTGGCGCGGCGGCGCGCGATATGGCCGGTGATGATGGCCGGGATGCCGGTGAGAAACAGAAAACACGCGATGGACAAAAGTCCGAGGACGAGGCTGGTGGTGCTCAAACCGGTTTTCAGTTTCACGCCGGGCGTCACAGGAAAGGGTTTTGGCTCAATCATAATTCAGGTGTCCTTTGCCAGTTCCTAACGAAGTTCACTGCGGATGGCAATGACGGGGAAGTTGGAGCGCGGCGGACACGCCTTTTCTCACGGCAGACTGCGCAGCCGGAAAAAATGGTCGCTGTTCGTCGCTGGGATGGAAATGGATTTTCCACCGGGTAACAGAGAAATCGAGCCTTCTGCCGGCAGCCATTCTGGCGCTTCCAGCGTCGTCTTCCCTTCCAGTTGGTAATCCAGCAACGAGGCGGGCCAACTGATTACCGCGTTCGTTCCGCTGCGCACAATATTCACCACGGGCGGCGCCTCTTTGATGATGGTGAACGTGTCGTCCGCCGTGCCGGAATCGCTGAGAAATGTGGCGTCGAGCCGCAGGCCGGTCACATCCAGGATCAGCGAACCGTAGGTGAGCGTGGAAAAATACTTGGCCGGGTGGTTCAGCGCGCCGCCGCCGCCTTGCCCGCCCGAACTGCCATCGACGATGTGCACGAGGCCGCGATTGGCACCGAGCGCGCCGGGCGGTTTCACGTAGGGTCCGTTGCCGTTGGTGCGTCCGTCGCCGCTGTTGATCAAGTTGTCCGCGGTCAGTGTGGAGGAGTGTCCGTAGTGCCCGTTAAGAAAATACGAGCGTTCGTAAGAGTGGCTGTGCCCGACCAGCACGAGGTCCGTGCCGTGCGCTTCGAGAATGGGCAGGATGTTCTCCCGCATCTGGATGGACTCAAATTCCGCGTCCGAGTTGTGCGAGCCTTTCGTGTACGCCGGGTGATGAAAGAAGGCGATGATCCAATCTTGCGTAGTGTCGGCCAGGTCAGAAGCCAGCCACTGCGCCATCGCGCCGGTGGGAGAACGGAACTCCGCCGTCATCGAGTCGAGGCACACGAAATGGATGTTCGCATAATCGAACGAATAATAATGCTCCGTGCCGCTCGGCACGCCGCCCGCCTGGCCCCCCGTCGGCAGCGTGAAGATGCGGTAGTAGTCGTAATCATCCGAAAGCGACTGGCTGCCGAAGCCCGTCTCGTGGTTGCCCATTGTCGACCACGCCACCGTCTGCCGGAACATGGTGGGATAAATATTGAAGCAGTTGGCCTGATACTGGGAATCGAAGCCCTGCCCATAGGCATTGTCGCCCAGCATCAGCCATACGTCCGTCGGGCGGCTGCCGGTGAAATTGGCATACGCATCGCGCACTGCATTTTGCGCCGGAAAACCCGTGCCGAAATCACCGATGGCCCAGATGCGCGTGGGCTTGGGGGTGCCGGGCAACGGAGCGGTGGTGAAGAAATACGAATCATCGCCAGCCAGCGTCTGCGCCGTGGTGCCGACATCGTAAAAGTATTTCGTGTCCGATGACAGATTCGTAAGCGTGATTTCGTGGTCGGCCCCCTCCAACGCGCTGCTCACGCTGAAATTCAGGCTGGCCGCATTCGTCCCGAAACGCACCCGCGTGTCGGTCGGCACGTCAGTTCGCCACCGCACCACGAGATTGCTGGAGGTGCCGGTTTGTAGATACGGACCGCGTACGACCGTGGCGGAAAAAGCTTGGGCCGCAGTCAGGGCGAGTCCGATCAGCAGAGCAGCGGGACACACTTGGCGGGGCAGGGCCATGGGCGGCGACAGTTTTCTTGCATTCATGCGGTGGCTCCGAATCGTGAATTTGTTAAGAGATTACGCTGTAATCCACAACAGCAAGCTTGAAAATCTTCCGGCCTCTTCCGTTTTACCTGGCCGCCCCGTTGGTGCTGATGGCGGTGCGGATGCGTGACTCCAGTTCCAGCGTCATGCGGGTGCCGCGATGCGCGGGCGGCAGACGGTTGATGGCTTCGAGGGCGGCGAAATAATTGGTCCGGGCCTCGGCCTCCCGGCTCGCGTTGCGGAGGATTTCCGCGCGCCGGACCAGCCAGGTTTCTTTGCGTTGCAGGCGGGTCATCACGGTGTCGATGCGCGCGAGTGCGGCGTCAGTTTTTTTCAACGCCAGTTCCGCGTCCACGGCGGGAAGTTGCAGCGTGACGATTGGGCCGAGCCGGCGGATGCCTTCGTCCAGTCCGCGAATGGCCTCCTCCGGTTTGCCCAGCGTGCGCCACGCGGCGGCGCGTTCGATGAACAGCTCCGGGTTGGGCGTGCTGCTCCACTTGATCGCGGCCGTGAAATCTTCAATCGCCGGGGCCGGGCGGTTGAGCTTGATGAGCACGCGCGCGCGCACGGTGTAAGCCTCGACGTCCGGCGGCTGATCCGCGAGGTAACGATTCAGCGGCGCGAGGGCGGACTGCGGCTGGCCGGCGTCCAGTTGCACCTGGCCGCGCAGGAAATCCACCCGCTTCAGGCTCCGGTCGTGTTGCGCGACGTGGTTCAAATCCGCCATCGCGTTCGTGTAGTCGCCATCAATGCGGTACAGCTCCGCGCGCTGGATATAAAGGGTCGTGTTCGTGGGCGAGCGTTTGATCTGTTCGGTGAACTCCAGAATGCGCGGATGCACGTCGCCGTGGGCGAACGCCATCGGCCTGACGAGGCCGCATACGAAGGCGAGCGCGAAAATGAACCTCGTGAGTTTCACGTTGCGCCGACGATACAGGCGTGGCTCGGGCCGGGCAAGTGACACACCCGTTCCGCCACCGTCCTCACTTCGCGTGCGGCACGTCCGTGTAATGCTTGCGCAGCAGGTCTTCGCCGAAGTCGTTGTCAAAGTCGCGCCAGACGGCATGGACGTGGTTCGCGTCGTTCTGCGTGTTGTCGTACTCGATGAGAAACGTCGGCCCCTGCACGCGGTAGTAGTGCGGCTCGCCTTTCTCCAGGCCGCCGGCCCACGCGAAATAAACTTTCTCCCAGCCCTGCTTCTGAATCTTCGCGAAGTCCGCGTCCGCGAGATCGCCGCGCAGGCGGCCCACGTAAGTTTTAACCAGCGCGTGCAGTTGCGCGGTCTGCGCGGCGTTCAGTTTCGGCGCAGCGATGCCCGCCGTAGCCAGCGGCGTCACTTTGCGTTTGGCCGCCGTGATGACGTCCGCCGGGGCCTTGGTGTCGAAGATCGCGGCTTGGCGCTGTTCTTCATTCAGCGACTTCACGAGCGCGCGACCGAGGTCTTCTTCCTCGGCGAGCACGCGCAAGCCTTTGCGCGGGCCGCTGCGGACTTCGCCCGGATTGGTGCCCATGAACGACGGCGTGCCGGAGAACAACTCCCCTTTCACGACCGTGAAGTTCTGCGAGTAATGATGCCCCTCCATGCGCCAGCCCCAGGTGCCGGCGGCTTCCGGCTTTCCGAAGATGGAAAAATAATAAAGCTCGTGATCGCGCACCATCGCGCCGCGCCCGGCCTCCATGACTTTGAGAATGTCTTCGAGGCTGATGATGTTCGTGGTCTTCGCGTAGCCGTGCGCGCTCAGGCCGCTGCGCAGGAGCGCGTGGGCGAGCGTGCGCTGCGCGTCGGACATGTCTTTGAGGGTCAAACCTTTCCGCACCTTGGGGATGAAATGCCAGTCCAGCCGCTCGTCGCCCTTCAACTCGAACGTCGCCTTGGCGCGCTGCTCTGGGCGGAGTGAATCGAGGAATTTATTCGCCGCCGTGGCCATTTCTTCGCCCGCGACATGGGCGCGGGAAATCGGAGCGAGAGCAAACGCGAGCAGCGCGAGGAGCAGTGTTGGTTTCATGCCGCCAGTCAATGGCAACGCCGCGCAAAGGCAACTGAAAATTTGTTGATGGCGGCAAGCCTCCCTGCTGACCCGTGAGCCGGGGCTGGAAACCGGCGCTGCATGATTCAGACCGGCTCTGAAGCTTTGTCGGCCCAGCAGACCAGCCACGGGAAAATCCGCGCCACGACGCGCAGCGCGTACACCCGCCGCCTGTTCCCGGGCGGCCAGGTGATGGGGTAGGGCTTGGCGGCGAGACGTTCGCGATCCGGAGCGCGTCCGGCGTGATTGGTTTTAGAAAGCTGCTCCGGGCTTTTCGTGTAGAGATACAAAATTTTCGGCACCAGCCCGACGCGCAATTTGTTCGCCACGAGGCGCGACCAGAAATCCAGATCGCCCGCCGCCACGAACCCGGCGTCGAACATGCCGACTTTTTCCGCCAGCGATTTGCGCCACGCGGTGAAGGCGCCGGGCCGGCTGTTGATCCGCAGCCGCCGCAGGCGCAGCGGCGACCAGTCATCCAGCCGCGCGTCTGTCGCCATCTGCCCGGCGATGAGCACGGAGCAGGCGTCCCACTGGTGGCGGGCCATCGCGCGGACGACGGCCTCGAGCAGGCGGGGGTGCATGGCGTCGTCCATGTTCGAGTAGCAGACGAGCGGCGCGCGCGCGGCCTGCCAGCCCAGATTCCAGGCTTCGTAAAGCGTGCGGCGGTCTTCCGTGGTGAGGAGGCGGCAGTTGGGATGCGCTGCGCAGAACGGCGCGAGCAGTTCGCGCTCGCGCTCCGGGGACGCGGTCTCGATGAAAATAAATTCGGCGTGTTCAAACCAGGTCTGGGCGCGAAGCTCCGCGAGTTTTTTGCCGACGAACCGCGCGTTGCGGTAGGTGCTGATGAGGACGGATATGGACGGCGCTGAAATCACGGCGCGATCTTGGCGGAATCCACTCGGTCTGAGTCAATGTCAAATCAAGTCGCCTTCAAGTCGGGGTGCATCTTGCCACTGTTGCTTGTCAGCCGCGAAGCGGCCCAGGAAATTAGCCAGACACGAAGTGTCTGGTATGGGAATCGACCCTGGTGCGTCCTGAAAGGACGGTGGAGTTCCGCCGTGACGAAAACACTTTCCCACCGCCCACCCGGCACTTCGTGCCGGGCTAATTTCCTGCGGTCGCTCCGCGACCAAAAGCCCTTGCCGAGGCTCAACGACAACAGTGGCAAGATGCATCCTCAAGTCGCCTTCATCCGTGGCCACCGCCGCGTGGTGCTGACCGGCTACTCGCTGGGCGGTTTTGCCGCGCTGTTGTTTGGCAACCTGCTCGGTGCGGACGAAGTTCATGCCTTCTCACCGCAAACCTTCATCTCGCTTTCGCGCCGGATATGGTACCGGGATCACCGGTGGCAACGCTACGTGCTCAAGCTGCACTGCTCGGCCGCCTGCTTGGAAGTGTGTGATTTGCGGCCGTTGCTCGCGCGTCCCTCCCGCCAGACGAGGAAATTCGTTTATTACGCCAAAGACTCCCGACTCGACAAACTGCACGCGCTTCGACTCGCCGAACTTCCGGGCGTGGAGTTCCGGGCTTTCGATGAAGGAAGCCACCGGTTGGTGACGGCGTTGCGAGATTCCGGCGACCTTCGGCGGATACTGGAGGGAGCGGCCCTTAGGCGTCCGGGCGGAATGATGCCCCCGCTCGAATGACTTCCCGGAATGACGCATCCATGGGAATTCCGCAGGATGAATTCGCTTGCTGACCGGCGGCGCAAAACCGTTTGCTCTCGATGTGGCCGAGAAAACAAACTGGCTCCAGCGCCTGGTCGGCGGGAAGCCTTCACCGGTGGAAGTCGAGCACCAGACGGCGGTCGGGAACATTTACCATTGCTGCGTGCACAAGACCGCCAGCCAGTGGATTGCGCGGATGCTGGCGGACGAGCAGACCTACCGTTTTTGCGGACTGAAAACCCACCATTACCAGCGCGAACTGCCCGACAAAGCCGATGCGCGACCGATCCGGAACCGGACCTTCACCACGCCGTTCCCTGCGCGCACCATCGTCACGCCCATCTACATTGGACGGGAGAACTTTCTCGCCATTCCCAAGCCGCCGGCCCATCGCGCCTTCTTCGTCATGCGCGATCCGCGGGACATCCTGGTCTCGTGGTACTTTTCCTGGAAAAATTCACATCCGGTGATGGGCAATGTCAGCGAGCGCCGGGAACAGTTGAAGAAACTCGGGGAAGACGACGGACTCATCTTTGGCATAGAACGACTGGCGGAGGACGGATTGTTCGACGCCTTGCGCTCCTGGAGAACCGCGGGCGTCTCCTGCCCGGAGATCATGGTCGTGCGCTACGAAGACTTGATCGATGCCGACCAATTTGCCTGCTTTCAGCGAATCTTCACGCACTGCGACATTCGGACGCCTGCGGACATTTTGCGCGACATCCTCACCCGCCATTCCTTCTCGGCGTTGACCCGAGGCAGGGAACGGGGTGCCGAGGACGTGACTTCGCATCTGCGAAAGGGCATTCACGGCGATTGGAAAAATCATTTCTCCACCGAAGTAACCGCCCGCTTTCGCGCCACCACCGGCGATCTCGTGGAAGCGCTGGGCTATACTTGGTGAGGCCATGCCCAGCCGGGTCCGCTACGCCGCCGTCCACTTCTTGCGCATGGCCGCAATGGCTTCCGGCATGAAGAAGTGCCGGGTGAATTGATGATCCATCATCGTGGCCACGTAATCATCCGGCAATCGAATGGAGCGAAGAAATTCCCTGTACACTGCGGCGTACGACTTCGTCTCTCCGATGTTCTTCTGGATGATCCGAAGGCTGCGCGTTCCGACCCATTCGGCGAGTTGTTGCGCCTTGGTTTCGTCATCCGTTTCCGAGCGCAGCACGAGCACGTCGAACTGATCCGATTTGATTCGTTGAAATCCCCGGAGTTGGTCGAACGGATGTTGATAAACGTTGAGGCCCAGGATGGCGGCGAACTCCGCGTCGAACCACTCCAGCGGGCGGGCATGACGGTGGAGTTCAAAAAAACCGGCGACCAGTTTGGACATGGGCAGCGAAGCGTGCGCGTCATGAACACCGTGCAACTGGTCCAGATTTTGAAAGTAGGCCGACAGGTTCCGGGCAATCGGATCGCGCACCGCCGACACCACCTTGCAGGAGATGCCGGGACGCACAAGGCGGTGCAGGATCAGCCAGCTTTCCAACTCGCGCCGGGCGGTCGGCGCGGCGGTGACGTCTCCCCACTTCACCAGCCCGTGTGTTCGGAACACCGCCAGTCCGGGGACGCGTTCAAGGGTGGCCTCGATGGTCGATGAAGCCACCTTGCCCATTTGGAAAATAATCACGGGCGACAGTTTGCCCGCAGCGGCACGTTCCACGTCCTTGATGAGGTTTTGTCTTCGCCAGCGTTTGATTTGTGTTTGGAGCATGTTCAAGGCACGGGCGTGGGCATCTTCAGGGTCGTTCCCGCCCGTGCCGGGAAGTGGAATCGAAGCGGTGAAGTGCGTCAAGGCTCACGCGAAAAGCGGCGCACATGAAATGGACTGCACATGAAATGGACTTGTCCGGGTTGCCCGTCACCGGCAAGCTGGCCAAAATCTATGATCGTATGGCTGGCCTCTTATCCGCGATCCGGAAACACCTTCTTCCGGATCGTGCTGCGCCACGCCTACGACTTGAAGACTTCATCAATTTACGACGATCCACTGCTCGACCGAATCGGAGTGGCGGAGGTGGTGGGACATGAGGAACTGCCCGCGCCCGTCGCCGAACTGCGGGCTTCCCCCGAGGTGTTTTTCATCAAGACCCATGATCTGCCGACGGATGACAGTCTGGCGGTTTACCTGATCCGGGACGGTCGCGACGCCCTCGTTTCGCACGCCAAATATGTCTTGTCGTTTAACAAAAAAAAGGGTCTTGGCCTCTTCCAGAACGAACGCAAGGAATTCGAGCGGGAATTGGAGAAATTGATCTGTGTAAAACCGCAGTTCGGAGGCTGGAGCAACCATGTCCGGCAATGGGTCGGACGCGCGGGAGCCACGAGCGCCATCGTGCGTTTCGATGAACTGATCGCGTCGCCGCAGATGCAGGTGGAGAAAGCGTTATCGGCGCTGGGCCTAAATTTGCAGGCCCTTTCGGGAGGAATCGTCCCGGATTTCAACGCGTTGCAAAAACAAAGCCCGGAGTTTTTCCGCAAGGGCCGGAGCGGCGGGTGGCGCGAAGAAATGCCTCCGCGTCTCCAGGAGCTTTTTTTGCAGCATCACCGGGAAGTGATGGATGAATTTGGCTATCTGGCGGCGGCCGTCCAGTGATCCGTTGACTCATGGGCGCGATTCATTTCTCCCTCGATCCGCGGCTGCTGGAACTGTTCTCGCGGGAACTGCCCATCCGCACGTTTGTCGAAACGGGCACCTTCAAGGGTGAAACGCTCAACCTGGCGCGAAACTATTTTCCCGAATGTCACTCGGTGGAGATGTCTCCCGAGCACTTTGCGGCTGCCCGGCGCCAGTTTGACGGAATGGCCGACGTGCATCTCAACTGCGGCGATTCCCCGGGATTTCTCGCGGCGCATCAGAAAGCCTTCGAGTGCCGCCCCACGTTCTTCTGGCTGGATGCTCATTGGTGCGTGGCTGAACACACGGCGGGAGCCGAGTCTCAAAGTCCGTTGCTGGGCGAACTGCGCGCCATAGGGGGCCTGCATCCGGACAGCGCGCTGTTGATCGACGACGCCCGCCTCTACTTGTGCGCCCCGCCGAAGCCGCATCGCCACGGGGACTGGCCGGGATTTGATGACATCGTGCGCGCCCTTTTCGCCCTGAGTAACCAGCACCGGCTGTGTGTGTGCAACGATGTGATCATTTTCTCTCCGGCGCGCGTCGGGGCCGCCGTTGCCCGCCACGCGCATGAACATGGCGTGGATTGGCTGACCTTCGCCCGCCACGCCCGTCGTCACGGTGAAGGGACGCGCCGTCGCTGGCTGCCGTTTGGTTAAAATGGAGCTTTCCTCACCAGCCGTGCTGCCGGTGTCCGTGCTGGTCCCCACGCGCAATTCCATCAGCACGCTGCCCGCGCACGTCGCTCAAATGCGCGAATGGCTGCCGATGGTGGAAGAAGTCATCGTCGTGGACAGCCATTCCAACGATGGCACGGTGGAGTTCCTGCGCCGGGAGTTGAAGCATCCCCGCCTGCGCGTTCTCACGCATCCGCCCGGGTTGTATCAATCTTGGAACCACGGCATCGCCGCGTGCGCGTCCGAGTGGATCTACATCTCCACCGTTGGCGACTCGATTGAGGCGAGGGGATTGCGCACGCTGATGGCCCTTGCGGTGGAGGGAAACTGTGACGTGGTCATCAGTCCGCCCGAGTGGGTGACCTCCGGCGGCGGGATCGTGAAAAAGCGCTGGCCCGTCAGCGAATTGATCCGGACCGTGCCGTTGGAAGGACGCGTGGTTTTGGCACCGGAACTGGTGTTGCTGTTCGCCCTCACATTCATGCGCAAGTCGATCCTGGGAAGTTCGGCCAGCAATTTATATCGCGCCGCAACGCTGCGGGGGCGTCCGTTTCCCACGGACTTCGGCCACGCTGGTGACGTCGGCTGGGGGCTGCGCCACGCGACCGGCATCAGGCTGGGCATCGTGACCGAGGTGGTCTCCCGCTTCCTGCTCCATTCGCGGGCCAAGCAGTCGGTAGAAAACAGCGCGGAAATCCGCACGCACGCCGCACGCCAGACGGTGCAGCAGGTGCGCGACAGATTTCCGCCCTCCGTCGTGAAGTTGAGCGACGCCCTTTGCCGGGCTTGGGAAACCTTCTTCGCCGGTCAGACGAACGTGGAGGAAGCGCGGCGCAATTCGCGGCTGGGCGCGTTGTCGCCAGCCACATTCAGAGCGCGCTCGGCGCGATCCGCAGCACTGAGAAAACTGATCGAAGTTCAGGCACAAGCCCTGGCTTGGATTGGAAACAGACTGCGAAACCCTGACGTCGATTGAACGGGCCGTCATCCCTCCGCGCTGTCCAAGCCAAGGCTTCACACTCCGCCGAAACGCCGGTGCCTTCGCGTGTATTCTTCCAGCGCGGCGAACAATTCTGCCTTGCGAAAGTCCGGCCACAGCGTCGGCGTGACCACGAACTCCGCGTAGGAGATTTGCCAGAGCAGAAAGTTGCTCACGCGCAGTTCGCCGCTGGTGCGGATGAGCAAATCCGGATCGGGATACTGATGCGTGTAGAGATGCTGCGAAATGACCTGCTCGTTGATCTCCGCCGGCTCCAGCTTGCCCGCCTTGGCCTTCGACGCAATGGCGCGCACGCCTTCCACAATCTCCTGCCGTCCGCCGTAGCTCAGCGCGAGGATGAGCGTCAGCCCGTTGTTCTTCGCCAGCGCGGCCTGCGTTTTCTTCAACTGCTCCTGCACGAACTCGGGCAGTCGGTAAATCTGCCCGATGACGGCAAGCCGCACGTTGCTGCGGTTCAGCTCGCCGATCTCGTTCTTCAGAAAGCGCGCCAGATATTTCATCAACGTGTCCACCTCGTCCTTGGGGCGGTTCCAGTTCTCCACTGAGAACGCGTAGAGCGTCAGATACTTGATGCCGACCTCGCCGCACGCCCGCACCGTCACGCGCACGGACTCGACGCCGTTGCGGTGTCCCTCGACGCGCGGCAGCCCGCGCTGTTTCGCCCAGCGCCCGTTGCCATCCATGATGACGGCGACATGCGCGGGCAGGGTGGCCTTCGCTTGCGGGCTGAGTTGTATTGGGGAATTGCTCATGGTCAGAGGCTGAGCTCGTGCAGCAAGTCGGCCAGGGAAAGTTTGTGATGAGTGCAGACCGATTTCAAAATGCCTTGAAGCGTTCCGGTTTTGATCGGGCGGTGGTTGGGAACGGTGACGTGGTGTTCGCCATTCAATTGCGTGGTGAGAGTGATGTGTGAGCCAGACTGGCGGTCAAATTCGTAACCCATCTTCTTCAAGCCGCGCCGCAAGTCCGCAGCATCACAGTCGCGGGGAATTTTCATGTGGAGCGCTCAGGCCGTCAGAACCTCGTCGCGCACGAAGTGCAGCCGGATGAAGCGCGGGCGCTCCGTGATGTTGGCAAAATGACAGGCCACCGCGTCTTTCACCATCGTGCGAACTTCCTCAACCGTTTCTCCTTGCGTGAAAATATCGTGTCCCAGTGCGCGGGCATTGAATCCGCCGTCCACCACGTCCTCCTGCACTTCAAAAATGATTTCCGTCGAGGTCATGGCGCGAAAGCTAGGGGGAGGCTGGAGGCGCGTCAATCAGCCGGGCTGCTCAACGAATCATCGGCAAAAATTTCTTCACCGAGTCCGGCAGGGCGAACTCTTTATCCACGACGAAGTTTTTCATCAGCGTGGTCAGCCATTCGCGCGAGGTGTGGATGTCCTTGAGCACTACGGTGGCGCGACCTTCGGACTCGCGCAGTTCGTACTCGCGCACCTGGACATTCACCGGCTGCGTCTCGCCGTTCAGTTCGAGGTCGGCCTCAAGGGTGCGCGCGGTGGTGTCGAGTTTGAGGCGCGTGAGCGTGCCGTAGGGTTTGAGCATGGCCTGGTTCAACAGCGCCATGCCTGCCTTCTCAATGAGCCAGTCTTTTGCAGCCATGCGCGCGAAGGGACGGTTTTCCAGCGGTGCCGTCAACTTTGCTTTGAACATATCTTCGTATCCAGATGCCTTGATTTCTCGAATTCCACCCGCCAGATTGACCGCGACGAATGAGCAATCAATCGAAACAGACCGGCGCGCTGGAAGCACTGTTGCGTCAGCGCATCGCCATCATTGATGGCGCGATGGGCACGACCATCCGCACCTACGGAATGACGGAGGCGGACATGCGCGGCCCGCGGTTCGCCGACGCGAAGAAGGATTTGCTGAACAACGGCGACCTGTTTTCGCTCACGCAGCCGGAGATGATTTGCGACATCCACCGCCGCTTCCTCGAAGCGGGCGCGGACATCATCGAGACCAACACCTTCTCGGCCACGAGCATCGGCCAGAGCGAATTTTTCGTGGACGATCCGCGCGAACACGGCGGGCGCAAAGACCCGGCGTTCTACCAGAAGATCATCGAGGACAAATTCCTCGGCGACCTCGCGTGGGAGATCAACGAAGTCTCCGCACGCCAGTGCCGTGAATGGGCCGACCGCGTTGCTAACAACGATGGCAAGCAACGCTTCGTCGCCGGAGCCATCGGCCCGCTGACGGTGTCACTGTCGAATTCGCCGGACGCGGACGACGCGGGTTTTCGTGTCTGCACGTTCGATCAGGTGAAGGCGGCTTACACCCAGCAGGTGCGCGCGCTGATCGCGGGCGGCTCCGACTTCCTGCTGGTGGAAACGATCTTCGACTCGCTCAACGCCAAGGCGGCGCTGGTCGCGATTCAGGAAGTGTTCGAGCAGGACAAGGTTCGCCTGCCGATCTCGATTTCCGCTGCGGTCGGACGCGGGGGCGAGACGATGATCTCGGCGCAGACCATCGAGGCCTATTGGAATGCGGTGAAGCATGTGAAGCCCTTGTCCATCGGGCTGAACTGCTCGCTCGGGCCGGACTTGATGAGGCCGTTTCTCGCGGAACTTTCGGCCAAGTCGAGTGCGGCGATTTCGTGTTATCCGAATGCGGGGTTGCCCAATCCGCTGTCGCCGACGGGCTTTGATTTGAAGCCGGAGGACATGGGCAATTATCTGAGCGAGTTCGCGCAGAGTGGTCTGATCAACATCGCGGGCGGCTGCTGCGGCAACACGCCCGAGCACATCGCGGCGATTGCGAAGGCGCTGGAGGGACGGCATCCGCGCGAACTTGGAGCGCCGGCTTCCAGCACGGCTCGTTTGGGTGGCCTCGGCTCTCGCGCCGTGCTGGAAGCCGACGCTCCAGTCGAGCAGAAGCCTGGAGGGCTTCAAGAGAGTAGCCGGGGGTTGAGCGCAGCGACACCCCCGGTCACGCCGCAACAGACCGAACGACCCCGGCAGGGGTCGCAGAACGCTGCGGAACCATCACCCGGTTCTTCGACCCCTCCGGGGTCGATTCCATCTTCAACGCCTACCGGGGGTGTCGCTGCGCTCAACCCCCGGCTAATTTCTGCGAACCCTCCGGGTTCGGCGGAAGTTTCCCGCGAGGCGCGGGAAACTGCGCCCGGGGCGGGCGCATACCCCAACATTGAACCACTCCCCCTCCGCCTCTCCGGCTCCCAACCGTTCACGCAGCAGATTGGGCAATACATCATGATCGGCGAGCGCACGAACGTCGCCGGATCGCCGAAGTTCGCGAAGCTCATCAAGGAGAACAAATACGAGGAGGCCGTGGCCGTGGCACGGCAGCAGGTCGAGAACGGGGCCAACGTCATCGACATCTGCATGGACGAGGGAATGATCGACGGCGTCGCCGCGATGTCGCGTTTCCTCCAGTTGCTCGGCAGCGAGCCGGAAGTCGCCAAGGTTCCCTTCATGGTGGACTCGTCGAAGTGGGAAGTCATCGAGGCCGGTTTGAAATGCCTGCAGGGCAAAGGGATTGTGAACTCGATCTCGCTCAAGGGTGGCGAAGAGTTGTTCCGCGAACAGGCGCGCAAGGTTTTGAAATACGGCGCGGCGGTCGTGGTGATGGCCTTCGATGAGAACGGACAGGCCGCGACTTACGCGGAGAAAATCCGGATCTGTGAACGCGCCTACCGCCTGCTCGTGGATGAGATCGGCTTCCCACCCGAGGACATCATATTCGATCCGAACATTCTCACCGTCGCCACCGGCATCGAGGAGCACAACAATTATGCCGTGGACTTCATCGAGGCCACGCGCTGGATCAAACAGAACCTCCCGCACGCGAAAGTCAGCGGCGGCGTGTCGAACGTCTCGTTCAGTTTTCGCGGCAACAACCCGGTGCGCGAGGCCATGCACAGCGCGTTTCTCTACCATGCCATCCAGGCCGGCATGGACATGGGCATCGTCAACGCCGGCATGTTGGAGGTGTATGAGGAGATTGAACCGGAACTGAAGGAACTCGTCGAAGACGCCTTGCTCAATCGCCGGACCGACGCGACCGAGCGCCTCGTGAACCACGGCGAGAAACTCAAGGCCGCCAGCGCCGGCACCACGGCCAGCGACAAGAAGGTCGAAGACGAATGGCGCAAAGGCACCGTCGAAGAACGCCTCGCGCATTCGCTGGTCAAAGGTATCGACCTCTACGTGGACGCCGACACCGAGGAAGCCCGCGCGAAATACGGCAAGCCCTTGCTCGTGATCGAAGGCCCGTTGATGGCGGGCATGAGCGTGGTCGGCGACTTGTTCGGCGCGGGCAAAATGTTTTTGCCGCAAGTTGTGAAATCCGCGCGCGTGATGAAGAAGTCCGTCGCGTATCTCACGCCGTTCATGGAGGCGGAGAAGGCGTTGAAACGGCGCGTGCGCGAACTGCGCGCGCTGGCGGTGGAACAAACGCCCGCCGGCCAGGTCACGCTCGTCGAAGGTTTCACTTACGAACCGTTCGCCGGTCTCACGCCCGAGGAGCGCGCCCTCGAACAGAAGTTCGCCGCCGAACTCGCGGCGGATTTGGAGGGGATGCGGCAGCGTTACGAGGCCGAGTTCCGCAACGTGTATGACCGCAACAACGCGCAGGAGTTGTGCCCCGAATACGCGGCCGATCGCCGCAGTCGGCAACTGTGGAGCGTCGCGACGCTGGCGCCGGCGGGCGGATTTATTGACTGGCTGTTTCACCGGCGGCTTACGGAGTTGCCGCCGGAAAGCCTCATCGCCTTCAACGCCGGCGGCCAGGGCAGCGGGAAGACCACGGCCACCAGTTCGGACATCGTCCGGCAGGCGGTGGAAATTTTCATGGACGGCACGTTGCAAGACGAAGCGCACAGTCGCCAGCAGATCCAGGCGGCGATGGATTGCGGACACATCGCCCGCGTCCGTTTTGTTTATTGCCCATGGGAAAAAGCCGTGACCAACATTCTTAAGCGCGCGGCCAAAGAAGGCGGACGCATTGTGCCGTTGAAACGTGCGGCCGGCGGACATTTCCAATCGGCCCGCACGGTTCTTTCCCTCGCCGCCCACAAGCCGTCTGACCAAGGTGGGCTTGAGATTGTGGTCATTGACAACACAGTTTTCAAACAACCCACAATAAAAGACCTGCCCTGGCTTCAAGCCCGCCTGCATGAATCGCGGGAAAGCCTCCTTGAAACCGGGCGGAAAACAGCCGAAAATCATCTCCATGAAAACAGCAATGATCCAGACTACACAGCCGGCTCCGTCCGCCACGGATTCTTCCAAGCGCCCGAACATCGCGGAACGGATTCGGCGGCTGGACGAAGCGACGCTGATCACGCTGCGCAACGCGGGGTTGGCCCGCGAGAAGATGGAGCGCGAGGAACAGGAAGCGCTGGCCCTGCGCGAAACTCCGCCGCCGTCCCGGACGGAATCGAAGTAGAAAGCGACGTCGCCGGCTGCATCCTCCTGGCCACCGTCAAGGGCGACGTTCACGACATCGGCAAGAACATCGTCGGCGTCGTCCTGGCCTGTAACAACTATCGCGTCGTGGACATGGGCGTGATGGTTCCCTGCGAAAAAATTCTCGCCCGCGCCATCGAAGAAAAAGCGGATCTCATCGGACTCAGCGGACTCATCACTCCTTCCCTTGACGAGATGGTTCACGTTGCACGCGAGATGGAGCGCACGGGTTTCAAGGTGCCGCTGCTGATCGGCGGCGCGACCACCAGCCGCGCGCACACGGCGGTAAAAATCGCCCAGCACTTCTCCGAGCCGGTCGTGCACGTCCTCGACGCCTCGCGGGCCGTGCCGGTGGCGAGCAGCCTCTTGAGCAAGGAGCAGAAGCCGGCGTTCGTGAAACAGCTTCGCGAGGACTACGAGAAGCTGCGCCAGCTGCACGGCGCGCAGCAGGTGAAGTTGCTTTCCATTGAACAGGCCCGCAGCAATGCGCCGAAGCTGAAGTATGACGACCTGCCGAAGCCCGCGTTCATCGGTGCGCGCGTGCTGGAAGATTTTTCGCTCGCCACGCTGCGCGAGTTCATTGACTGGTCGCCGTTCTTCCACACCTGGGAACTGCGCGGGGTGTATCCGAAAATTCTCCAGCACGAGAAATACGGCGAGGAAGCCACCAAGCTCTTCAACGACGCGCAGAAACTGCTCGACGAAATCATCGCCAAGAAACTGATTCGCGCCACGGCGGTCTATGGTTTCTTTCCCGCCCATCGGGTCGGCGAGGACGTGGAAATTTACACCGACGAAGCACGGACGAAGGCGCTGACCAAATTCCACTTCCTCCGCCAGCAGATGGAGAAAGGCGACGGCTCCCCGAACTGGTCGCTCGCCGACTTCATTGCGCCGAAGGGTGATTACCTCGGCGCTTTCGCCGTCACCACCGGCCACGGACTGGATGAGCTGGTGAAAAAGTTCAAAGCCGATCACGACGACTACAACGCCATCATGGCCGAGGCGCTCGCGGACCGGTTGGCCGAGGCTTTCGCCGAGTATTTGCACAAGCAGGCGCGCGAAGAGTGGGGCTACGGGCGGACGGAGAAACTTTCCACTGACCAACTTATCGACGAAGCGTATCGCGGCATCCGCCCCGCCGCCGGCTACCCCGCGTGCCCTGACCACACCGAGAAAGGCACGCTCTGGCAGCTCCTCGACGTGGAGAAAAGCACCGGCATCCAGCTCACCGAGAGCTTCGCCATGTGGCCCGGCAGCAGCGTGAGCGGACTCTACTTCGCGCATCCCGAGTCGAAGTATTTCGCCGTCGGCAAGCTCGCCCAGGATCAAGTCGCCGACCTCGCACAACGCAAAGGCAAGCCGCTCGCCGAGATGGAACGCTGGCTTGGCCCGTGGTTAAACTACAATCCGGGCGCGTAAATTTCCCCCCTTCGCCGCACTTCAAAAAAGAAGCGGCGGACATGGTTGACCGCCGCTCCGGCTCCACCGTCGTGCCGCCGTCACTTCTTTTCGCCGAGCAGTTCCGCGAGCTTTGGCTCGATGGCATCGGCCCACAGTTGATAGCCCTTGGGCGAGAGGTGCAGGTAGTCGGGATGATCTCGGCGGGCAGCGCGCCGTCGCCGGTCTGGGCGCAACGGGATCCAGATGCACCCGGCGCTTTGTTAAGCATTGGTAAAAGTGGGCGGGTTTAAGTGAAGCGAAAGTAAAGTCGGTTGGCGACGCGCGGCGCATGAGTGTTTATGGGGACATGAAATCCACCGACTGTTTCCCTCCCGCCGCGGCGCTCGTCGCGGCCCTGCTGCTCAGTCACGCCGTCCTCGAAGCGCAGATTCCTCCCTCGGCTTCGATGACCCTTGTTCCCTCCGGCGCAAACTCCAACCGCCTTACGCTCCGCGATCCCGGCAATCATCTCTGGATCGTCGAGACCACGACCAACTTCACCGCCTGGACCGAACTGGGCGCGTGGAAGATTCACAACGGCGACTTCCATCGCACGCTGCCCGTTGCGCCGGGCGGGAAAATTTTCTACCGCGCTTTCAACGATCCGGCGCGCATGGATGTCCTGAGCACGACGGCCAGCGCACTGCGGCTGCCGGTCGCGCCGTTCAACTACTCGCCGCCGTTGCCGCCGCACTACCTCACGCCGCAGGCGCGCAATCAGGACAACACGCCCACGAACAATCCCGTGACCGATGCGGGCGCGGCGCTCGGACGTGTGCTTTTCTACGACCAGCGGCTCTCGACCAACGGCACGGTGTCGTGCGCGTCGTGTCATCAGCCGCAGCACGGCTTCTCTGATCCGCGCCAGTTCAGCGTGGGCTTCAACGGCGGTCTCACGGGCCGCAACTCGATGGGACTCACGGATGCGCGCTACTACGCGCGCGGAAGATTCTTCTGGGACGAGCGCTCGGCCACCCTGGAGGATCAGGTGCTGCAACCGATTCAAAATTCCGTCGAGATGGGCATGACGCTGCCCGCGCTGGTCACGCGTCTTTCCGCCGAGCCGTTCTACACGAATCTCTTCGCGCTCACGTTCGGCACGCCGCAGGTCACGACGAACCGAATCGCCCGCGCGCTCGCGCAGTTTGTCCGCTCGATGGTTTCCACGCAGTCGAAGTACGATCAGGGCGTGCCGGTGAACTTCACGAATTTCACCGCGCAGGAACTGCTGGGCCGGCAAATCTTCCTCGGCCAGGTCGGCAACGCGACGTGCGCCGCGTGCCACGGTCCGGACACCTTCAGCGCGCCGAACATCTTCAACAACGGGCTGGAGTTTCCCTACGTCGATCTCGGCGTGGGTGCGGTCACGGGCCGCGCGCAGGATGAGGGATTGTTCAAGACGCCGTCGCTGCGCAACATCGAGTTGACCGCGCCGTTCATGCACGACGGACGGTTCGCGACGCTGGAGGAAGTCGTGGAGTTCTACAACTCGGGCGTGGTGTTGAATCCGAACCTGCCTCCGGCCCTGCGCGCGCCACCTGCGCCCGGCCAGCCGCCGGCCGCGCGTCGTTTGAACCTGACCAACAACCAGAAGGCCGCGCTCGTCACCTTCCTCAAGACGATGACGGACACGAACCTGACCAGCGCGGTGCGCTTCTCGGACCCGTTCAACTACGGCAACTGATTTTGGACGGCGCGCGGCTCTCCCGAGCCGCAGCCTGTGGACTGATCGTGACCGCTGCGGCTCGGGAGAGCCGCACGCCGCGCCGCGGGAGTTGGGTGCGGGTGCTCCCAGTGCCGCCCTTTACGCCCGCTTGTGCCGCCCCGGAAGCGTGATTAAAGTCCCACTCATGCGTCACAAAATTCTTTTTGCACCGTGGTTGGTGTGCGCCTTCACCATCTTCAGCGCGCACGCCACGACTAACTTCATTTCCGGCACCATCAGCACCAACACCACCTGGTCGGGCACGAACTGGCTGGCCGGCACCGTGGTCATCACCAACGACGTGACCGTGAACATCGCGCCCGGCACCCAGATGCTGATGAACACCAACGCCACGCTGATCGTGCGCGGACGTCTGCTCGCCGACGGCACGAGCAACGCGCCCATCCGCATCACGCGCGCCACCACGGCCGCGCGCTGGTCGGAGATTCGATTCATCGAGGCGGATGATAGCCGCTTTCGCCATTGCGTGATCGAATACGCGACCAGCGCGGGCGATCATCAGGATTATTATCCGACCAACTGCGCGACGGGGCAGGGCGTCTCGCCGCGCAATTACCACGAGGCCATCGTGGCGCTCGCCACGCACCTCGATGTGGACAACTGCACGTTTCAAAATCTCGTCGGCGGCGCGGGCGGGAACGAAGGCGACGTTTTCGCGATCATTTCGGATGACCAGCAGTTTCCCGGCGCGGCCTCGGCGAACATCCGTTGGTGCTTCTTCACGGACATCGGGCAGGCCGTCCACACGCGCTTTGCTTACGTGCTGGTTCAGGGCTGCACCTTCTCGAGTAAGAACGGCGACAACGACGACATCGACCTGTATGGCGAAAGCCTGCCGCAGCCGCTCATCATCGGGAACACGTTCCTCTACGGCCACGAGGACAAGATCAATCCCACGCGCTGCTCGGCCATCATCATGAACAACTTCATTTCCGGCGGCGACGATCACGGCGTGGTCCTGCGCGACAAGGGGTATCCCGTCGTGATCAACAACATCTTCTCCAACTTCACCGCCGCCGCGATCTCGGTGCAGAACCAGTGCGACGCGCTCATCGCGAACAACACCATCATCAATTCCGGGCGCGGCATCCGCATGTTCGATCACACGGCGCGGCACGGGCCGCCCTACTGTCTCTTTCCTGGCAATGGCAAGGTCACGGTGATCAACACCATCCTTTGGAACACGCCCACCGGGCCGGTGACGATGGAGGCGAGCGCCTTTCAACCGCACCCGCAACTCATCATGTCGCACAGCGATGTGCAGGGCGGGCGGGCCAGCATCGTGACCAACAACGCCAACTGCGTGGTGGTCTGGGGACCGGGCAACATCAACGCCGACCCGCTGTTCACGAACGGCGTATTCCTGCGCGCCGGTTCGCCGTGCATCGATGCCGGCACGAACGCGGTGCTGCTCTCGTCCTCGAACTGGACCGCCAGCGTGACCAACGATTACCTCGGCCTGCCTCGTCCGCTCGACGGCGACGGCATCAATGGCGCGGCCTACGACATCGGCGCGCACGAATTTTTCCGCGCGGCCTCGGACTCAAATGGCGACGGCATCCCGGATGGCTGGGCGCAGCAGTTCGGTTTCGATTTGCTGGCGGCGAACGTGGCGACGAACAACGCCGACGGTGATGCGCTGAATAATCTTGAGGAGTGGATTGCGGACACGAACCCGACGAACGCCGCGTCGTTCTTCCGGTTGGAGAGCATCACACCCGGAACGCCGCCGACCGTCCTGTTTTTCAGTTCCTCGAATCGCCAATACACGCTGCTTTCCACGACGAACTTCGCCGCGTGGAGCAACGTCACCTCGCAGGTCAACATCCCGGGCAACGGCGGACTTAGTTCGCTCACCGACACCAATCCTGTACCGCACACCTTCTACAAAGTGGAAGTGCGGGTGCCATAGAATGGATGATGGAGCGCGGCCATCCTGGCCGCCCGGCGGGCGAGACGCCGGCGCTCCGAAGCCAGACCAGTTTTCCCCTTGCCTGAACTGGCGCGCTGGTTCACAACCGCCCCAAGGATTTAACTTATGAAAACCAACATCGCTTCACTTGTGGCCCTCGCCTCGCTCACCGTGGTCATCGGCTGCTCCAAGAACCCGGCGGAGAACGTGCCCGCCGCAGAAGTCAAAAACGCCTCCAACGCCGCTCCCGCGCTCGTGCCCGCCGTCGCGAAGACCTACACCTTCGGACCGGAGGCTTCGTCCATTGACTTCATTGGCTCCAAAGTCACCGGCAGCCACAAGGGCGGCTTCAAGAAATTCACCGGCGAATTCAACGTGATTGAAGACCACCTCGTGCCCGCTGGCAACAAGGTCGTCATTGACACCGACTCCCTTTGGTCCGACGCCGACCGTCTCACCGGGCACTTGAAGAGCCCGGATTTCTTTGACGCGGCGAAATTCCCCACGACCACGTTCATCACCACCGGCATCGAGAAGGGCGCGACGAATTCGACCGTGACCGGCAACCTCACCCTTCACGGCGTGACGAAACAAATTTCGTTCCCCGCCGACATCCGCTTCACGAACGGCGCGGTGAATTTGAACGCAGAATTTGTCCTGAACCGCCACGACTTCGAGATGAAGTATTCAGGCAAGGCCGACGACCTCATCCGCCAGGAAGTGGTGCTGAAGCTGAAAGTCGTCGCCGCGCCGAAGGCGGGCTGATCCTGGTAGGGCCGCGTTGCGCGCGGCTTTGGGAGAATCAGTCGTGCCGTGCGTTGAAGCCGCACAGCGACGCGCCCCTGCCATCGTCAATACATCGCCTTCTTCGGCTTCTGAAGTGTCCCCCCGGTCGGCGGCAGTTCCTTCACCGTCGCGTCGTAGTCCACGATGTAGCTCCACCAGTTGTTGGCGAAGCCGTCGGTGGTGCCCGTGTTGCGCGGGAGGTGGGCGAGCCACCACTTCTGAAAGTTAAGGTGATGCGGCTTGCCCCAGGTGTCGCGGTTCACAGGTTTCTTCGCACCAGTGAGGTTGGGGTAGTTCAGCCAGTCGTCCGCGCCGGACATCACGGTGTTGGTCTGGCCGTAGTCGTAGCCGCTCTTGGCGTTTGGGCCGCCGTGGACATTCCCGGCTTGCGCGTCGTCGGGATATTTGTCGGCCTGGCGCGTGAAGCGGCTCCACGCATTGGTCTCGCCGGCTGCTCCATTCCACACGCCGCGTCCGATGGTGAGCGAGAGAATGCCTTCGCAACGATGACCGAAACTGTGCAGCGCGTTGTCCTCGCCGACTTCGTAATTGAAACCCATGACCCACACCGTGCGCCCGCAATCGGGAAGGTCGTAGGGGCGATAGAACCACGGGTTGTCGGCCTGATAGAACACCTGGTCGTTGGGAATCTTCATCGCGTACTCGTCAGTGCCGAAGTAGGGCGCGCCCCAAATCCAAATCTCGGTGATGTTCTCGCGCCGCACGCGTTCGGCGAGATTGAGTTCCTTGAAGATGGCGGCGTAGCTCACGCTGTCCGGTTGGTGCGCCGTCTTGCCTTTGCTCTTCCACATTTCGAGGAACGATTCCTCCGTGTAGCGGAAGCCGTCGCGCTTTTGCGGAAAGGCGTCCACGTCCAGCCATTCGACGAGATGGAAATTCGCATAGCCGCCGCTCGACTCGCGGAGGTAGCGAATCAGGTTCGTCGTCATCGGACGCGGGTCGTTCCACTTCAGATGCTTTTGCAAACGCGCACCGTTTTGCGTGCGCAGGATGGGGTCGTAATTGATGACGAGGAGGTTGTTGGTCTTGCGTGCCGTGTCGGGCGTGGCGGAGTGTCCGTTGATGGTGAAGGCCAGCAAAATGACGACGCTGAAAAGGAAACGGTGCATGGCCAGAAGATGAAAGCTGCGTCTGCCTGTGTCAGCGGAAAAAAAGCGGCGCTGAAGCGCCGCACTCCAAACGCTTCGCGACTCACGAGGCGTCGGATGCTGCGCGGCAGCGTTTGGAGTGCGGTCGCTTGAGCGCCGCTTTTCCTGGGCCGCGCGGTCAACGCGTTTGGTTCAGAAAATCCACCATCGCCTTGGCGAACGGCGCGAGGTCACGCGGCGTGCGGCTGGAAATCAAATTGCCATCGACCACGACGGGTTCGTTGACCCACACGCCGCCGGCGTTTTCCAAATCGTCCTTGATGCCGAGCGAGCCGGTGACGCGTTTGCCACGCAGAATTTTCGCCGAGATGGGAATCCAACCACCGTGACAGATGAACGCCACCAGCTTGCCTTGCTCGAAGAATTCGCGCGTGAGGGAAAGCACCTTCGCATCGCGCCGCAGTTTGTCCGGCATGAAACCGCCGGGGATGAGCAGGCCGCAGAAATCTTCGCTGCGCGCGTCTTTGAGCAACAAGTCGCTCGTGGCGGGATAGCCGTGCTTGCCGGCGTTGGTGCGGATTTCCGGCGCGGCGAGGCGCATGGCGTAGCCCGCCTCCTGCGCGCGGAGCAGGGGATACCACAGTTCCAAATCCTCGTAGATGTCATCGACGAAGGTGAGCAAGGTTTTCGGCATGGGGAGAGTTAGGAGGGATTGGCGCGAAACGGCAAGGCGTCGTTCGCCGGAGCGCGGACCGCCGAGTCCGCGTGTTGAACCACGGAAAACACGGAAGACACGGAAAGGGGCATAAAGACCACGCTTCCGTCGTGGGTTTCCTTCCGTGTGTTCTGTGTTTTCCGTGGTTCAACTTCAGAAACTCACGGACTCGGCGGTCCGCGCTCCGTGACTACGACAATTATTGTCCAGGAACCAGCCGTCCGTTCGTCGTGCCATCGGATGCCTTGCCAAAGGCTTCCGACTTGAATCAATACGCGCGCAGGAAAACTTAAGTGTTTTTGGGGATGGATGAATTGTTCGGCGGTTAAATTTGCCTCACGCCAAGTCCGCGAAGGGCGCAAAGGAAAATGGGTTCTACTTCGCGTCCTTCGCGGACTTGGCGTGAGGCAGGTTTTTTTAGAAAGTTGTCCTGAACCGTTTCGCCCGTTGTGAAGCTCGACATCAAAAAGTTGAAGCAGGCGGCGAAAGGGAAATAGCTTTCCCGCTTGATGCCGACGGCGAAAACCAAACCGAAGATTGCGGCCAACGACAACGCTGCCTCCGTGTTGGCGACGTTGCAGCGTGTTGGCGACGCCCGCTTCCGCGCGGACATGTCGGCGCGGTACGGCATCATCACCTCATCTTCGAACAGCACGAGGTCGCCCATGACCATCGCCGACTCTTTCTTGCCCGCCTGGAACGCCGCCCACGAAGTCAGTCCCATGAACGGCGGCATCTTCCACTCATCGACTTTCACCGCCACGTCGTTGCGCGGTTGCGTCACTTTGAAGACGCCTTCCGTTGCGCTCCACGTTCCTTTGAGTCCGGTGATCTGTTCGATCTGGTTGGTGTCGATCCCGGCGACGGCGGGCGGAACGAACAGCGTCAGACACCTGCCGGTAGCAAAAGCAAATGTCTCATGGGTTTGTGCCGAAATTCAATTTCCCTGCGATTCGGGCAAACTCCGCAGCCACGTCCTCACCTTCATAGAAGGACAGCCATCCGCGCACCTCGCTCGTAGCACCAGGCGGCGTGTCAGGCAGTTTTGGATCGGCGTGCAGGCAGGGGCACGGGGCATTTCCCCACGTCCGATGGATGGGTTGCCAGGCGTGAATGATCCAACGCTTGCCCGACGCGTCGCGGCACGCGGCGAAAGGCGCTTGGAAGATTTTGTTCGCATTGGTTTGCGCGTCAAAGCCGCGCGCTCCTTTGAGCATGGCACACATCTGCACACGCATGTCCGAGAGCGGTTGCGGCGTTCCGTTCTTGAGCCACATCCGCAGGCCGAGGTGATCGCGTGCGGGTTTAGCCTCGATGCCGAACGCGATGCCGTTCGGCAGCGTGCGTTCTAAATCGAAACTGCCATCGGCTCGGCGATTCCATTCCAGGCGCGGCAAGGTCACGGCTTGCTTCGACCAGATCGTGGGCACATGCGTGTGGGCGAGATACGTGAGTCCGAGGTTGGACCAGATGGCCTCCGGCACATCAAGCACGACAAAGCTCGCTGCGTCCCACGGTGTGAAGATGCTCAACTTGGTTTCGCGCTGCGGGTTCACCGCTCCGTCGAGGAAACCGATGCGCGGATGCCGCCCGCCCGGATACGGCAGGACGAGCAAGGGCGCATTGGCAGTGCGCGCCGGCCTGGTTTCTGCGCGAATGTCGAAACGCCTGAGCGCGGACTGGATCTCTGCGTTGGGCAGACCGAGAACGGCGTGCATCTCGTCGAGCGCATAACCGTGATGCCACGCCATGTTCTCCAACCAAAAACGCAGGTCGGCGTCGTTGCGCGGAGGACGCGCTTCATCGGCAGCGAAAATATTTATCGCCAAGGCGAAGACGCACAACGTACCGCAGAGGAGGAGATGAGAAGCTTTTGTTTTCATCAGTCAATCATCGCAGCCCAAGTTGGGACGCACCGGGCGCGCGAAGCAAGAATCAAGTCGCCCATTGACGGGAATGGCTCTTGGAACAGGCATGGCTTCCATGTTCAGGAATGTTTGTTTAATCCGTCGCCTGCTGACTGCGGGAGTTTTGTTCGCCATCGACTCACCGCTCGCGGCCCAATGGGTCAACGCCTTGGCCACGGCCGCCAGCGCCGCGCCCGTCTTGATAAACGTCCCTCGCGGATGCCGAGAGTCAGTTCGCGCTTCTCCAACGTGTCGCCGCTCACTTGCACGAACGCGACCGGCTGGCCGCCCTCCTCGACGATGGCCGAGTCGGGAATGGTCACGGCATCGTCGGCGCGATGACTTCGACAAACAGGGTGACGAACTCGCCGACGCGAAACTGCCCGTCCTGATTCGGCGCTTCGTAGAGCAAGGCCACCGTGTGCGTCGCGGTGTCCACTTGCGGGCTGACCTACACCAGCCGGCTCCGGCGAGGCGGCAATGCACGATTGATGAGCGCGCGGGTGAGGCTACTTCTCCGCGTGATGTCCGGCCTTCTCCCACGCGTCCACGCCGCCTTCGAGGTTGAAAATGGACTTGAATCCGAGCCGCGCCAGTTCCGCCGCCGCAATCGCGCCGCGCGAACCGGCATGGCAGTTCACGAGGATGGGTTTCTTCTTGTCGAATTGCGCGGCCTTCACGGCGAAGTCGGGCGAGTGAATGTCCACATTGAGCGCGCCAGTGACGTGGCCTTTGGCGAACTCCTGCGGGCTGCGCACGTCGAGCACAGGCGCTTTGCCTTTGACGCGACGCTTCTCGAAATCAGCGGCGTTGATTTCTTTGAAGCCGCCTTCGGCCCGCGCCTGCACCGCCGCCGCCTTCGTCTGCTCGCCGCGCGCGATGCGGATGGCCTTCGCCAAATCCATCGCCTTGCCACGTCCCCAGTAGTGCAGGAACACGTAGCGCGGCGTCTCGTGAATCATGTGATTATGAATCGCCACGATGTGGATGCCCGCGCCGCGCAGACTCTTGAGCACCGGCTGAAGTTCGTTTTCCTGACAGGCGAAATCGCCGTCCACCACGGCGTTGTCGTCCGTGCCGCCGAAGCTGGCCCAGGTGTTCACGCCCATCTCCTTGCCGATCGCGCAGCCGCAATCCATCCGGGCCACGCGCCCAAAGACAAACTTCACCATGCCGTCCTTCACTTGCGGCGTGGCGGTGAACGACTCCGCGAGCGGCGCGGCGCTGATGGCGTTCTGCTCCGGGATGTTGCCGCCGAATGATTTCTTGGGCTGTGAGTTCGTCGTGCGGATTTCTTTCATCTTCGCCAGCGCGGCCTGCACACCGCCCGCGAGTTTCTCGACGGTGCCTTCGCCGCCGAGGTGCAGGAAGTAAACCGGCGGCTCGGCGTGGAAGAAATGGTTGTGCAAGGCGGTTACTTCGAGGCCGGCGTCCAGCGCGGCACTCATCACCGGATTCACCTCATCTTCGAAGAGCACAAGGTCGCCCATGACCATTGCCGACTCTTTCTTGCCCGCCTGGAACGCGGCCCACGAAGTCAGCCCCATGAAGGGCGGCATCTTCCACTCATCGACTTTCACCGCCACGTCGGTGCGCGGCTGCGTCACTTTGAAGACGCCTTCGGACGCGCTCCACGTTCCTTTGAGTCCGGTGATCTGTTCGATCTGGTTGGTGTCCAGCGCGGCGGAAATAGGCGACGCAAGCAGTGCCAGCGATGTGAACGCCAGCAGGAGTGAGTGCTTCATAAATTTTGGCCGAGATCAGCGGCGGCGTTTCTGTTGTCCACCACCCCCGCCACCACTTGGCCGATGGTGCGATGAGCCAATCGGCTTGCGCGCGCCACCCGACGGACGCAGCGACGGTGCGCTTCCTCGCGCGGCGGGCGCGGGACGGCGGTCGTCGGGCCTCCGTTGTTCAGTGCGCGGGCGCGAGGTGTTAGCCGGGCGCGAGTTGAAGGCCGGACGTGAGTTGGGGGCGGGGCGGGACTCGCGAGCCGCGACTGATTTGGTCAGCCGGAAATCCACCTGCTTCTTGAACGAATCCACCTTGGCGATCTGCACTTCCACCTTGTCGCCGAGGCGGATGATGCGCCGCGTGCGCCGTCCGATGAGATGATTCCGCAGAGGCTCGAAGATGTAGAAATCATCTTCCATCGACGAGAGGTGGACGAGTCCACTCATGCTGAGTTCGGGCACATCGACGAAGAAGCCCATGTTCCGCACGTCGGTGACGAGCGCGGCGTAAGGCTGAGGCTGGCCGGACGCGAGCTGCGCCTTGAGGAAGGCGAACAGTTTCACGTCCTTGCTGTCGCGCTCGGCGTCGGCGGAGTTGCGCTCGGTGTCGGAGATGTGATCCGCAGTCTGCTTGAGTGAATGCACGGAGCCGTGGCTGCTCTGAAACAGCGCGCGATGCACCACGAGATCGGCGTAGCGACGGATGGGCGAGGTGAAGTGCGCGTATTTCTTTTTCGCCAGCCCGTAATGGCCCAGCGGTTCGACCGCGTAGCGGGCGCGCATCAGTGACTTGAGGAAACCAATCTTCAGCGCCTGGCCGATGGGAATCGTGCCGAGCTTTTGCAAGAGCCGCTGGACTTCCTGGCGGTTGTTCAAGTTGCCGCAGGGCACGTTGTGACTGAGCACGTCCTCGCGATATTCCAGAAGACGCTTCTCCGCCGGCTCCTCGTGAACGCGGTAAATCGCCTTGAGATTCTGCGCCATGAGCCGCGCCGCCACGGCTTCGTTCGCGAGCAACATGCACTCCTCGATCAACTGGTGCGAAACGTCGTTCACGATCTTCTCGATGCGCGCGATGTGTCCGCGTTCGTCGAGGCGGATTTTCGTTTCGGGAAAGTCGAGGTCTAGCGAACCGGCCTTGAACCGCAGCCGCCGGATGCGCTGCGTCAGTTCGTTCGCGTCATGCAACATCTGCTCGATGGGCGAGCCGGGCGGGCGCTGGAGCAGGGTGAACACTTCCTGATAGCTGAACCGCCGCTGCGAATGAATGACCGCCGGATAAAACTTCGTGCTCAACACGCGGCCCTCGTTCGACACCATGAACTCTACGCACTTCGTCAGCCGGTCCACGTTCGGCTTCAGCGAGCACAGTTCGTTGCTCAACGCTTCGGGCAGCATCGGGATCACGCGGTCCACGAGATACGTGGAGTTGCCGCGCTTGCGGGCTTCCACGTCCAGCGGGGTGCCGGGCTGCACGTAGTGCGACACGTCCGCGATGTGGACCCACAGTCGCCATTGCTCCGGCGAGACGCGTTGCAGACAGATGGCATCGTCAAAATCCTTCGCGTCGTCAGGATCGATGGTCACGACCTGATCGCGGCGGCAATCGACGCGGCCCACAATTTCCTCCGGGCGCACTTCGCTGCCGATGGCGCGCGCATCGGTCAAAACTTGTTTCGGAAAGTGGAGCGGCAGATCGTATTGGCGCAACACCGAGAGCATATCCACGCCCTCCTCGCCGGGGGCGCCGAGCACCTCGATGATTTCACCCTCCGGATTGGACTGGCGCGATTCCCATTCCTGCAACTCAACCACCACCTTGTCGCCGACCAGGGCAGGGCGGCCTACGTCGCGCGGTTCCGGCACGTAAACGTCGTGCGTCATGCGCGGGTCATCCGGGACCACGTAGAGGAACTGCTTGCCGCGTTGCAAGGTGCCGACGAGGCGGGTGCGCTTGCGTTCGAGCACGCGAATGACCGTGCCGATGTTCTCGTCTCCACCGCCGCGCTGGCGCAAGCCTTGCGAACGCACCTCGCGCCGCACCAGCACGCGGTCTTCGTGCAGGGCGGTGCCCGTGGCGTTTTCAGGAATGGCGATCTCCTTCAGCGAGGAATCATCGGGCTGAAGAAATCCTTTGCCCGAGCGGTTCATCCGAATCCGGCCGGGAATCAAATCCGCTTCGCGCGGTTCGATGTAGCGATTGCCCTTGGTGCGGACGACGCGGCCGTCCCGCTCCAGAGTGCGCAACGCGTGTTGCAATTCCTGCTGCCGATGCGGCGGCTGACCAAGCTGCGTGAGCAGTTCGGGGACGTTCAAAGGGACGTAATCGTTGCGTCCCAGCAATTTCAAAATCTGTTCTTCCATATTTGACTCGCTCCGCCTGGCACCCTCAAGGTCGCGGACAGCTTCGGAGAACCTTACATTCCGCAGCCGAGCAAACCACAGTACGAAACGAGAGATTATTATGGGCGACAAATCACCGAAGTCCGTGAACAAGAAGGCCACGCAGAAAGAGTCCAAGAGCAACAACGCCAGCCAGGCGAAGAAGCAGGCGGAAGTCGCGAAGAGCGCCGCCGGCAAGAAGCGGTAACAAGCGTCCCCGGTTTTCTGAGCGCCGCACGACTCGTCGTCGCGGCGTTTTTCTTTCACCCTCCGGCGATTCACCAAATTTCCATTCGGACATTGAACCAGCGTTCCCGGGACGCATACTTGCGGCCAAATGGCAAAAGCAAAATCATCTACCACCGGACTCGGTTACGTCGGCGAAACCATGGTTCATCGCGCCTCCGGGGCCTCCGGCGTCGTGGAATCCGTGGCCGAAGCGAAAGACGGCTGGCCGCCTCAGGTCACGTTGAAGCTCGCCGATGGCTCGGTGAAGAAAGGGAAGCTCAGCGATTTTCGCGAACTCCGCAGCGCCGAGCGAAAGCCCGCTCCCGCGGCTTAATTTTTGTGCCACCGGCCAATGGACGCCCGTCCGGTTCCTCGTCCTGAACCGGAACCAGGCCGTTGGAATCCACACTTCCTCACGCGAAGGGCGCAAAGGAATGGACCTTCTGGTGGTGCGGAAACCTGGCACGGAAAAGTGTTCTTCCCCCACGGGCCAGTCCCTCCAAGTGCATCTTCTTCTTCGCGACCTTCGCGGCCTTGGCGTGAGGCTTCTTTCCCCCGAGCAAATCCAGAAAGTCGTCACCGACTGGTACGCGTGGTTTGATCGCTTGAAGCAGGAAGGCCGCTGCCTCGGCGGTCATCCGCTGCACCACGAAGGCAAGCTCGTCTCCGGCAGCAAAGGCCGCAGCGTGGCCGACGGTCCGTTCGCGGAATCGAAGGAAGCCATCGGTGGCTACTTCTATTTGCAAGTGGCGGACGAGGCGGAGGCGGTGGCCATCGCGCAGATGTGCCCCGGCCTCGAACACGGCGCGGTCGTGGAAGTGCGTCCGGTCGCGCCGATGTGCGCGGTGCAGGCGCGCGGGATTGAGAGCGGGGCCATCACCGGGGAACTCGCGTCCGTTACTTGACCAGCGTCCGGGGCGCTAGGCCCGGGTGCATCTTGCCACTGTGGCTGGCCAGCCGCGAAGCGGCGCAGGAAATTAGCCAGACACGAAGTGTCTGGTATGGGAATCGACACTGGTGCGTCCTGAAAGGACGGTGGAGTTCCGCCGTCCCGCCGGGACGAAAACACTTTCCCACCGCCCACCCGGCACTTCGTGCCGGGCTAATTTCCTGCGGTCGCTCCGCGACCAAAAGCCCTTGCCGAGGCTCAACGACAACAGTGGCAAAATGCACCCGTCAGGCCCGCGCCCCGCAACTTTTTCTTTGCACGCCGTCGGGCCGTGAGTAATTTCGCGGCGCGCTTGTCCGATGGTGTAATGGTAGCACAAGGCTCTTTGGAGGCCTTTGTCATGGTTCGAATCCATGTCGGACAGCCAACTCCACCTTCCAAATTGTTCGTTCGCCCGCCCGTGCCTCCCCGTGGTTAATTATTTTCCATTGACCCGTGCCCCGCATCCATGACGAGATAGTCAGTCACTTTCAACGCTCAAAAAAAGTAATGCCCAAGTTAGCCAAGAAGACCGCGCGCGCGCCGAGATTTTCCGCCGCCGCCGCCAAATACGACGCCCATCACACGGTGCTCTCGAAGACGTACGGCGCGCTCGCCGACCTCCGCCGCGAGCTGGCCGACTCGAAGCCGCGCATGGCCGAGCGCGAGGAACTGCTGAAGATTTTCGCGAGCTGCACCGACTCGCAGCGCGCCTGGCTGCTGCTCGAGGATTACTTCGAGAAGCTCTCGCTCTCGCGCAAGGATTTCACCGCGCAGGAATGGTGGCCGCGCGTGCTGGCCTCGAAGGGCCGCAACCGTCTGGAAGAACTCGCCATTCTTTTTCTCCGCGCCAGCCGTCCGCTGCCGCAGGAGCTGATGACCTACGCGAACCTCGACCGCTTCGCGGAAATCGAGCAGGCCGAGCAGGAGCAGCAGGTGCTCACCGATCTGGAGAACTGGATGTTTCCGCCCGCGCCCGCGCATCTCGACGGACCGCGCGCCAAGCTCCATGTCTTCGGCGAAGTCATCGCGGCGGAGGATCATCCGAAACTTCACGCGCTGAAAATTCACTTCAACCTCTTCCGCCCCCGCACCGGCGAGCGGCACCGGACGATTGGTGAACTCATCGAAATCACCACGCGCTCGGCGCACGAGCAGGAACTGTTCGCGCCGATGGACTGGCAGTTTCTCCTCTGGCTCGGCGAGCACTACGCCGATCTCGATGACGAGGATTCGCTGAAAATTTCCGGCATCGAACTGCTGCAATGGCTGGCGCGCTGGGGCCACACCGGGCGCATCGAGTTCGAGCATCAGCCGTCGAGCTTCACTTTCGAGGGCCGCATCGCGGAACTCGGACCGAGCCTGGAGAACGGCGACAAGGAGCTGTCCTTCACGCACCAGTTGAATCTCTCCGACGGCGTGCACCGCCGGATCAGCGAGACGAAATTTTTCGCGGGGCAGCCGCCGATGGCGCTGGTGGATACGCAGTTTTATCTGCTGCGCAACGCGCCTTCCACGCGGCTGCTTGAGTATTGGGCCGAGTCGCCGGGCATTCCCGTGCGCAAGCTCAGCAACCGGATGCGCACGCAGCTCCGTCGCACGCAGACCGCGAGCGGCATCGACTGGGATCAGCTCTGCATCGCCCACGGCGCGAAGCCGCAGTTCGTTTTTGAACTTTCGGATGAAACGGTGCGCCTCCGTCTGCGCGCCACCAGCGAACGCGACCAGAGCGAGTGGCATTGGACCGGTCAGGAGTGGCAGCTCGACACCCCGCGCAAACAGGACGCCGACAAGCCGCACATTCTCGAAGACCTCCGGCTCGAACCCGCGACGCACTGGCTGCGCCGCCTCGACTGGTTCACGCCGGAACCGGGCCTGTGGGTCGGCGACGCGAACGAAAATTTTCTTGGCACGCTCGCGCAAGCGTGGCCCGCGCGGCCCGAAGGCGCAGAGTTTCTCGGCAACCCGGCGTTCCACCGCCTGTTCATGGCTCCGCGCCAGTTGAAGCCCAAGCTCATCGTCAAAGGCAGCGGCATCGATTGGTTCACCGTCTCGACCGAGTGGGAGCACGAGGGCATGAGATTGAGTGCGGCGGATTTGCAGCGGCTCGCCGTTTCCAATTCGCGCTTCGTGAAGCTGCCCGACGCCGGCTGGGTCGAACTCGACACCGCCGCCGTTTCCAAGGCGCACGAGACGATGGCCGATTTGAACCAGGATACGCTCAGTCCCATCGGCCAGCGCATCAGCCTCGATCAGGCGGCGCACTTTGATGAAGCGGAGTTGAAGCGCTTCGCCGACTCGCCGGAGTTGCGCGCGCTGCGGACCAAGATCGCCGACTTCGAGGGCATTCCCCCCGTGGACATTCCCAAGAGTGTGAACGCGGAAATGCGTCCGTATCAGAAGGATGGGTTCCACTTCCTCTGCCATCTCACGCGCACGCATCTCGGCGGCATTCTCGCCGACGACATGGGCCTGGGAAAAACGTTGCAGACCTTGTCGTGGATGGCGTGGTTGAAGGAAGAGCAGGGCGCGCATCCTCGGCCCACGCTCGTCATCTGTCCCGCGTCCGTGCTGCACAACTGGCGGCGCGAGGCGGAGAAATTCACGCCGCATTTGAAGGTGCTCGTGCTGGAGAGCGGCGCGGCGCGGCACAACTTGCGGAAGCAGATTCCGCAGCACGACATCATCGTCACGAACTACGCGCTGCTGCGTCGTGACCTCGCGGACTTGAACAAATTTTCCTTCAGCGCGGTCATTCTTGATGAGGCGCAGTTCATCAAGAATCCGGCGGCGCAAATCACCCAGTCGGTCAAGCAATTGAAAGCGGATCAGCGTCTCGCGCTCACCGGCACGCCCTTGGAAAATCGCCTGCTCGACTTGTGGAGCATCGTGGATTTCATCCAGCCCGGCTATCTGGGCACGCAGGAGCATTTCCACGACACGTATCAACCGAAGGGCGAAGGCGACGTGGATCAAGTCGCGTCCACGCAACGCATCGCGCGCCGCCGGCTCGCGGCGAAGTTACGCCCGCTGATGCTGCGCCGCTTGAAAAAGCAGGTCGCGAAGGATTTGCCCGACCGCATCGAGGAACGCCGCGATTGCGAACTCGGCGACTTGCAGCGGAAATTGTATCTCGCAGAACTGCGCCGCAGCCGCGATCAAGTCGCGCAGATCGTTGCCGAGAAGGGACTCAACAAAAGCAAGATGCACGTCCTCGCCGCGCTCACGCGGCTGCGGCAGATTTGCTGTCACCCGACGCTGGTGGGCAACGACTCGCCCTCCGGCAAGACGGAGACGCTGTTCGAGCTGCTCGAACCGCTGCTCGCGCAGGGCCACAAGGTTCTCATCTTCTCGCAGTTCGTGCAGATGCTGAAGCTGCTCGAAATCGAATGCCGCAAGCTGAACATCCCCACGCACCTGCTCACCGGCGAGACGAAGGAACGCCAGACCATCGTGCAGGCGTTCCAGGCGGAGACGCAGGCGGCGGTCTTCCTGCTGAGTCTGCGCGCGGCGGGCACGGGCTTGAACCTCACCACTGCGAGCTACGTGGTGCTTTACGATCCGTGGTGGAATCCGGCGGTTGAGGCGCAGGCCATTGACCGCTCGCACCGCATCGGCCAGACCGCGACGGTGAACGCCTACCGGCTCATCGCGCCCGGCACCGTCGAGGAAAAAATCTGGGAGCTGCAACAGCGCAAGGCGCAGACCATCACCGACGTGCTGGGTGAGGAAGGCTTCGCGCGCAACCTGACGCAGAGCGATCTCGAATACTTGTTCTCCGAAGATTAACCGGCGGGACTTTTCAACGTGTCAAAATCAACGCTCGGACGCGGCCTCGGCGACTTGCTCGGTTCCAATCGAACCGAGGCCAGTCCCTCCGCGCCGATGAAACCGCCGGGCGTGGGTCTGCGTATTTTGATCGATGGTACGCAGCCGCCGCAGAGTGAATCAACCACCCAGCCCGCCATCGCGCCCGCGCCGCCCCTGTCAGTTCCGACGCGTCCTGAGGTCGTTGTCTCACCCAAAGATTCCGACAGCGAAATCCTCACGCGAACGCTCGCCGTGTTGGCGCTCATCGCCGCGGACGTGGGTTTGCTCGGCTGGACCGCGCAGCATGTGTTCGTTGGCCAGCATGAGTTGAGCACGCTGGAATGGGTCGCGTGCGCCGCCTCGGTGCTGCTCGCCGCGTTATGCGGTTGCGCCGCCGCACGCCTCGCCGCCGGACGGGACTGACCTGGAAGGAGCGCGGCCGTCCGCCAGAGTGTAAGAAGGCGTTCAATTCGCCGAGGACTCCTCCGACTCGCAGCCTTCCGGCGGACGAATCGTGCGCGCCCGTGGAGCGCAAGCGTCCCGCTCGCGGGATAGAAGAGAGCGTGGGAGTCGGAGGTCCACTTATGCGAGGCGCGGCTTTCTCGTGCGTTCGGTGCGGGCATCCGCACTTCGTGGGTGGTGGTTTTACGTCTGAAACCGAGGTTGCTCTTTGGCGCGGACTGTGGCTATTGTTTCAGCGAAGTCAGAACTCCAAAAACAAAACGCTTATGAAATACATACTCATGTCCCTGGCCCTCGCCTTTCTCATCACCGGCTGCGCCTCCAATAACGCCGGCAGCCCCGGTGATGGCAGCTACACCGAAGGTTCCAACGACCGTTACCAGTCCAGCAGCATCACCGGCAACTTGCGCACGGGCGGAACGATGGGCCGCTGATTCGTTCGTTCTGTTCACCACGCCGCGCGCTCCGACTTGGGGCGCGCGGCGAGTTTTTTTACAGCCCCATCACGACCGCCTTCGTCTCCGTGTACATCTCCAGCGCCTCCTTGCCCATTTCGCGGCCCCAGCCGGACTGCTTGTAGCCGCCGAAGGGCAGGGACGCGTCGAACACGTTGTAGCAGTTCACCCACACGGTGCCCGCGCGCAAGGCCCCGGCGATGCGATGCGCCTTCGAGAGATCGCGCGTCCACACGCCGGCGGCGAGACCGTATTGCGTGTCATTCGCGCGGTGGATCAAATCGTCGATGTCGCTAAACGGTTCCGCGACCACGACCGGGCCGAAGATTTCCTCACGCACCACGCTCATCGAAGACTTCACGTCCTTGAGCACCGTGGGCTGCACGAAGTAGCCGCGCTCGCCATGCCGTCCGCCGCCCGCGACGACGCACGCGCCTTCCTGCTTGCCCGCCTGCATGAAACCGGTCACGCGCCGGAACTGTTCTTCCGAAACGAGCGGCCCCATCTGCGTGTCCGGGTGGAGGCCGTGGCCAATTTTGATTTTCTTCGCGTGCGCCGCGACGCCATCCACGACTTGATCGAAAATCTGCTTCTCGATCATCAGCCGCGAACCGGCGCAGCAGCACTGGCCGTGGTTGAAGAAGATGGCGTTGGCCGCGCCCGCGATGGCCTGATCAATGTCGCCTGCGTCACGGAAGACGACGTTCGGGGATTTGCCGCCGAGTTCGAGGCTGACCTTTTTCAAGTTGCCCGCCGCCGCCTTCACGATCAGCCGGCCCACTTCCGTCGAGCCGGTGAAGGCCACTTTGTCCACGTCGGGATGCGCGGACAGCGGAGCGCCGGACGCTTCGCCGTAGCCGGTCACGACGTTCAGCACGCCGGGCGGCAGGCCCGCCTCCTGCATCAGTTCGGCGAGCCGCAGCGCGGAGAGCGGCGTTTGCTCGGCGGGTTTGAGCACGACGCAATTGCCCGTGGTCAGCGCCGGCCCGAGTTTCCACGCGGCCATGAGCAACGGAAAATTCCACGGAATGATCTGTCCGATGACGCCGATCGGTTCGCGCAAGGTGAAGGCGTGAAAGCGCGCGCCTGGCGCATACGGCACGCTGATGGGAATCGTCTGCCCTTCAATCTTCGTGGCCCAGCCCGCCATGTAGTGAAACAGATCGGCGGCCAGCGGCACGTCCGCGACGCGGGCGACGGCGCGGGGCTTGCCGTTGTCGAGCGATTCCAGTTCGGCCAGTTCGTCGGCGTGTTCGAGAATCAAATCGCCGATGCGCCAGAGCATTTTGCCGCGCTCGGACGGCGTCATCGTCCGCCACGGGCCGGACTCGAAGGCACGCCGCGCCGCCTTGACGGCGCGGTTGATGTCCTCCGCCTGCCCGGAAGCGCATTGCGCGATCTCATCGCCGGTTGCGGGGTTGAAGACGGGAAAAGTTTCGCCGCCCGAAGCGGGCACCCACTTGCCGTCGATGAGATTTTTCTTCGCGCCGCGCAGAAAGCTCTGCACGCGTGAACTGAGGGCGGGATGTGCCGCCGCGCCGTGGCCGTGGCCGTTGCTGGTGCGCGCGCCGTTCGCGCGTGATTTAGTTTTGCGGATCGTGGGCATAGAGTTCTCCGGGTTAGTTGGTTGAATTTTTGTTGGTTGAATTTGACTAGTTGTCGTCCGCGGCGTGAAGGAATGCAAGGCTTCGCCACGCGCGGCTTTTGATTGAAAGTAGCGGGCAGGAACGCGGCCTTCAGGCCGCTTCGACGCGCGAAGAGACGAGAGTTTTGCGCTTCCGATGCGTCCGACCTGGGAACGTGGAAGCGGCGTGAACGCCGCGCTCCAGCGGAAGTTGACCGCTACTTTCAGTCACACCCCCACGCCTGGCTTTCACCTCGCGCCCACTGCCTGTCCTGCCCAGAGTTTCCCTGCGTCCCGCCCCGGCTCGACGGGCTCTCGCGCCACCCAGAGTTTTTCCCCCACCCAAATAAGAAAAACTCCAGACCGCCGGGGCGGCCTGGAGTCCATGTGTGAACACACCGGCGAATTACATCGCCATGTGCGAGACCGGATCACTCCAGTCGCTGTAGCCCGTGGTGCCGCCAATGGCGCGCGCTTGCAACGTGTAGGTCGTGCCCGGCGTCAGGTTCTCAATGAGGATGGGCCGGGAATAAGTAAAAATCCCGACCGCCTGCCAGCCCGTGGGACCGTAACTGATCCGCACCTCATACGCGCGCGCCGTGGGCACCGGACGGAGCCGCAGGCCCAGCTTCGTGCTCTGCGGATTCTCCACCCGCTCCACCACCGGCTGCGGCAGCATGATGCGCGTGCGGCTCGTGCTCATCGCCTCGAAGCCCGACGAGAGCAGCGTGACCAGATCATCGCCGGCCACGCTCTGCACGTAGGCCGCGTTCTGCCGGAGCAGATTGATGAGCTCCACGCGCGCCGCGTTCTTCGCCGCCGTGTTTTGTTTGCCGCCCGGCAAGGCCGCGTTGATGGCGTTGCTGAACGCCGACTGCGCCGCCGCGACCGTGGCCAGCGCGACCGTGGGCGTGGGGAAGGCGGGGTTGTTCGTCATCTTCTCCACCACATTTTCCGCGAAGGAATTGAGGGGTGAATCCGAAAGGCGCGTGAACGCCAGGGAGGTTCGATAGGTTGACATACTGTTTTACCTTTCTTGGAAATGTCCGCGCGGCCGGGCAGGGCCGGCAAACAATGCCGGCCTGTTTGAAAGAGAGTTGTCCCCGCCCGCTGCGCCTTTCGAGCGCAGTTTGTTTTGGATCAAAAACAACCCGCTGCCTGATCGTATGAACATCGGCCATGCCCGTGGCAGTTGAAGATATCCCGGTAGGTCCCTTGCCTGGTTTCCTAGCGTCTTTTGCTTCCCGTGGCCTTGAAAGCAGAGCTTGCATAACCGGTGCCAAGTCCCTGGCCCGGCTCGTTACGCCTGGATTGCTTAGTGAAAGCGCGATTTTTGTCCAAGGCCGGGACAATTCACCAGCGCGCTGTTCCATTTTACAAACGTGCGCCGACGTTCTGCGGGGCCACCACATGTTCCAGTTGAGCAGCCGGAAGGTTTGGTTGGGCAACGGAAGCATTCGGCTGGTCAGCGGCCAGGTTTTGCTGCCCGGCGGAAACGATGCGCTTGGAACCAAAATGATTCTGTTGGGCTGGGGAAACTTTTGGCCAGGCTACAAAACCCTTCCGCTTGCCGGCGAAACTTTTCCGTTGGTGAACAAAATGATTTCGCTCACCTGCTCCCGGGCTGCGCTTGGGAACAAAAACCTTCCGGTGATCGGCGGACGCCTTCCCCCACCAAGGGACGCTTGGAAACCACCTTGGACGTGAGCGTCGGCCAAGGGCTTGGCCTTGATTCAAAAAACGGGGGGCAGAGCCGGGCGCCACGCCCGCCGGAGGTGGAGGCATCCGAAGTTTTGTGTTTGGGTCGGTTTCATTTTTACCGTTTCTCCGTCGCCCCATCCATCCCGCCGCATCCGCATTCAGCGTCATCGCGCCTGCTCCCGGCTCCCCGCTCCCCGCATTCTGGTTTCCCCATTCAGAATTTCCGCTTTTCAGCTTTCAGCATTTTCCCCGTTTCCCCACTCTCCCGGCTACGCACTGTTCAGGAAATATGGGACGCACGAAGACCAACGGCACAAAAACAGATTCCTCCGCCCACCTCGGCTTCGAGGCCAAGCTCTGGCTCTCCGCCGACACCGCAACGCGCGTGAGCGCGAGTCGTGACTGCGCAGCCACTTGGCGGGACTTGCGCGGAGCGCAAGACCACCGGAGCAACACCATGCACGCGGCGGAATACCAGCACGTCGTCCTCGGCCTCATCTTCCTCAAATACATCTCCGACACCGGTGGCGAAATCCGAATGTCGAATGACGAATGCCGAATTGGGAGCACAGTCCCAACGGTCGTGGTTCGCCATTCGCACTTCGGAATTCGCACTTCCGATGCCCGCTGGCCGCAACTCCAGTCCCGCGCCAAGCTCCCGAGCACCGGCAAGGACGTGGACTGGGAAATGACGAATGTCGAATGCGGAATGTCGAATTTTGAGAGCACCACTTCGACATTTGAAATTCGCATGAGTGAAGAACTGAAGAAACGCACCAAGAAATTCGCGCTCGACGTAATCGCGTTGTGCGCTGGCTTTCCGCAAGTCTTGGAAACGCGGCACGCCATCGGGCAGATCATCCGCTCGTCAAGTTCGGTTGCGGCCAACTACCGTTCAGCGTGTCGTGGAAAATCGAAAGCCGACATCATCTCGAAGCTGGGAACCGTCGAGGAAGAAGCAGACGAAAGCCGCTTCTGGCTCGAAATGCTCCGCGACATTGCCCATCTCCGACGTTTGAAAATTGAAGCCCATGCATCGCAAGAATTGACGCGCTTGCTCGACGAAGCGAATCAACTCGTGGCCATCACCGTGGCATCACGCAAAACAGCAAGGGGCAGCGAATGATGAACGACGAACTTCAAATGACGAACGGAACGCCCGCCTGTAAATCGGCTGGTTCACTCCGCACTTTGGCTTTCACTTCAATCGACATTCGAAATTCAGCATTCGACATTCTCACCGGCCCCGAGAACGCCGACACCTTCCGCCGCGACCTCCATCCCGCATTTCTCAAATGAGCACAACAAAGCCACAATCACTTCCACCGGGAACTCCATCTTCATTTGGAGGATTCAAAGTCGAAAGACTGTTGGGAACTGGTGCCTATGGTTACGTCTTTTCCGTCGTCACGGGAGATGATGAGTTCGCATTGAAATGGTTAAAGCCGGACCCGCCGACGAACGGTGAAATCCGCATGAAAAATGAGGTGTGGGCGCTGCACTCGCTTCATCATCCTTCTATTCCGTCGCTGATTCCAGGAGGAGAAGGCACGGAATTAGGGCGTCCGTATTACGTGATGTCGCTGGCGAGGGGTGAAACGCTGGAGGCCTTGATAAACCAGCAAAAGCAACAGGGCGGGTGGTTCTCCGAGCTGCAGATCATCAACCTTTTGGTTTTAATCCTCGACGCTGTCGCGCATATGCACGACCGCGCGATTTACCACCGTGACATCAAGCACAACAACATCATGGCCGACATATCGTTGAACCGAGTGTGGTTGATCGATGTTGGATGTTGCGACGGGAAAGACAGGCCTTACTCGGCTGACACGTTTTGGAACATCGGTGCTTCCCGCTTTTCCCCACCGTCGAAGCTTCAGCACCCGAAAGACACAAAGCCAAATCACGACACATTTGCTGTTGGGGTTGTAGCCTACTTATTAGTGACGCAGGCATACCCTTGGTCCGTGAGTCACGATGAGGATATCGGGCACCTCCGAGATGTAATGGAACGCCAGCCGCCATTGCCAATTGAGCATTACAATAATACCTATTCGCGCGATCTCGTCGATTTCGTTGGAAAGTTGCTCTCCACCGACGACTCCCTACGACCAGAGATCTCCGCTGCTCTTGTCGAAGCGAAGGAGTTACAGTCACTGTTTTCCTCACGAAAATCGCCACAAACATCCGCCGCAAAGGGATACACACTTCCAAGAGTAATCCGCGACCCGCTGCATGGTGACATCCGAATGACGGATTTCGAGTGGCAGGTTCTTGGTTCGAGCGAATTCCAACGCCTGCGTTGGTTTAAGCAGCTTGGTTTCTCAAATCTGGTCTATCCTGGGGCCGAGCACACGCGTTTCGGCCACAGCTTAGGTTCAATGCACGTGGCCGATAAGATTCTGCGTGGCATGCAGGAGATTTACGGGACAATCACAGGGACAGCCTCTGGCGATAACGAATTGCGCCTCCTCGCCAGAACTTATGCCCTCGTTCATGATGTTACCCACATTTGCTATGGCCACACGATTGAGGACGAACTTGGAATATTCAAGCGACATGATGCAAATGTCGACCGAATCACCCGGCTCATTCTCTCACCGAAGTCGAGTCTCGGAGAACTTTTACGGTCGACGGATTATGGGCGGCAGGCCCTCTATCATTTCGATCCGCAAGCATCGATCAAGAAACGGGCCTTTGTAGAGGATTTGGTCGCTTCCGCTGGAGGAGCCGATGTGATCGATTACATCAATCGTGATGCATTCTATTGCGGACTCGACGAGCGAATTGACTCCGCCATCTACCGCCGCTTCGCGTTCGAACCTTCAGAGGACGGCGGTCGCCTGCTTTCTCAGAGCTTTGGGAAACACGGACGCCGGTTGGACGTAAACTTCGCGCTTGAGAACCTTCGGATGGCTCGGTTTGCACTCTTTATGAAAGTGTATACGCACCCGGTAAAGGCAGCGGCAGACGCGATGCTTGGCAAAGCACTCGTAGAGGCACGCGTGAGCAAAGGAGCCGGAAAGCAGTTCGCCGAGGAGAAGGTCGAGTTGATGGGGGACGTCGAATTGCTCCTTCGGCTCAAAGCGGCTACCCCGGACATCTGCAAGAAAATGGCGGCAAGATTAATCGGCCGGCAACTCTACAAGCCTGTCTTTAGATCCCGCGTGCTCAGGCCTGACGAAGTCAGCATTGACCAATATAACCACTCTCGTGCGCGATTGAAGGAAAATGGGCTTTTCTCACCTGAGCCACGAAGGGAATTGGAACGAAAGCTTGCTGCTAAGTGTGGGATGGAGCCAGGGGAGGTGGCTCTTTATTGTGCTCCTTCAGCGCCCGGCTATTCAAAGGCAATTTTCAGAATCGCGAAATCGCCAACCAAAAGTGGGACTCACGAAGTGCTGGAGCTTGAACTACTAAAGCGCCACGCGTCTCTTTGGTCACTTTTTGTCTTTGCCCCACCAGACGCTCCGCTCAGTAAGGCACAGAAGCTTGTAGAAGCGGTGCAGGAGCATTTCTCGCTTCAAAACGAACTTAATATCCTTGCTATCCAGCGAAACCTACAACTGTGGACACTGTAGAAATCATCCCGAATCGGGGAACCACGGCCACCCACTTGTTCATCAGCTACGCAGTTGAAGACACTGCGTTGGCACGATGGCTGGCGCGCAAGCTAGCTGCCCGAGGGCATCCGGTCTGGTTTGACCAGATGAAGTTACTTGGCGGCGAGCAGTGGCCGCAGACGATTGATGAAGCGATCAAGCACCGCACATTTCGGATGCTGGCGCTGATTTCCGAACACTCGCTGCGGAAACAGAAGCCGACGGGTGAACGGACATTGGCGCAGCGCATTGCAGAGCAGCGGAAGATTCCCGATTTTCTGATTCCATTGAAAGTCGACGGCAGCGAGCTTGACTGGCTTACAACCACAGTTTCCTACATTTCCTTCACGCGCGGCTGGGCAGACGGCTGGCGTGCACTGCTTAAGAAGCTCGATTCCATATCAGCGCCGCGTTCGCTGGAAAACGCTGTGCCACTCGCGGCTTCCAGTTTTCCACGCGGCGAAGACTTGGTGAACGACACCGGCGAGCAACTTCTGACCAACGTCATCAAGGTGAAAGCATTCCCAAACATTCTGCGCGTGTTTCGGGTTGCAGGCAGCTTAGATTCCAAGGATTGGGAAAAGTTGCAAAAGACATGGGCGTTCTACGAAATATCCCAGGATGCGTTGGTGGCGTTGATTCCACCGGCTGCCGAGTTTGCTGACCGCATTAAAGCGACCCCTGAGCAGTTGTTGTGGACCGAGTGTGAGTTTTTCCGCAGCGTCCGCGCTCGCGACATTGCCGCAAACCTCATCATGAAGGCGCTATCCCGGCGGCTCACGAAAAGCGGATGTTTGGAACACCCAAATCCGAAGCTGAGAGAAACGTTCTTCCTGCCTGAGACGTTTGTTCAAGGTGGCAAACTTTCCTTCACCGGCTTTCGAGGGAAGAAGACTTGGCTGCTCATACGTGGCAGAGTGACGTTTCGACGTGCTGCTGGTGTTCGCGAGGTGAATTTCCATCATTTTGCATTTCGCCTGCGGCTTGCTCGGGGCCTAGGCAAAGGATTCCACGTTCAACTGACACCGACGCTTGTGTTCTTCGATGAGAAGGGAACTCCAATTCTCGACAAGAGCGTAGGGTCGCGACGTCGCCGCATGACGAAGATGTGGTATAACGACAAGTGGCTGACCCGTTTGATGGCCGCAGAACAACTTCTCACCGGACTGCCACCGGCAAGCGAAGAAGACCTTGTGCTTGAGCCGGGCCTCGTCTCACTGGCATCCCCGCGCGGCCTCAACGAAGGGATTCTCGAACCCGACGAGAAAATAGAGGAAACTACCGAAGATGCGCACGATTCGGAATTGATTCTCGACGAACGAGGGGAAGGAGAGAGCGATGAGTAGCGTCACGGTGTTTGACGAACCTCAGCTTGAGTTTGCGTCCGGCGAGATGCTGGAGCACCCGCGCGATGGGTTGACTCTGTTTGGCCCGGTTGACTCCAAAGGTATCGAAAAGCCATCGCACCTTTGTTACGGAGTCGTTGGAACGAAGAGCGGCGTAGGAGCTTTCCGTGAGTTCGTGAAGGTGGTCAACGGTCCGATTTCAACCGACGACAATCTGAACGAGGTTCTTTGGCCGCACTTTCCGGGGTTCGAGGAGGCGTTTCACGCGGTGCTTCCGACGGAGCCTGCGTGGGTAGAAGAACTCGACGAATTGGTCGTGAGGAATGTTGCCAGCAATCTTGACGCACATCAGCGCGTTTTTGGCGTTGTCTCGCTCTTTCTAAGTCAGATCAGAGCGGCGAAGAAATCTGATGAGCCGTTCCGGTTCTTTGTCATTGTCGTTCCGGACTTCGTCTTTACGAACTGTCGGCCACTCTCGCGATTCCTAGGTGGCCACGGCCACCGACTTGGTAGTCGGGAGCAGCACATTCGTTCGCAGATGGAAGACTTCTTTGAGCCATACGAGGCGGAGCAATACGCATACTCGATTGACTTCCGCCGACAAATCAAAGCTCGCGTGATGGAGTTGGAAATTCCAATTCAAATCATCCGCGAATCGACCCTCCGCTTGGGGGCAGCAGAGCAACGGTTTGGCGTGCGGCAACTGACTCCCTTATCTGACCGCGCATGGAATATGTCCACGGCCCTCTACTACAAGGCCGGCGGAAAGCCGTGGAAGCTGGGTGGCGTCCGCGATGGCGTTTGCTACGTCGGGGTGTCGTTCAAGAATACCGAGACCAGCCACAACGCGTGCAGTGCCGCGCAAATGTTTCTGAACGACGGTGACGGAGTTGTGTTCCTCGGCGACGAAGGCCGGTGGTATTCCGAAAGGAAGGGCGAATATCACCTGAACAGGGAAAGCGCTCGGCGTCTGCTGTCTGGAGTCTTGAGCACCTACCAGTCGCTTCACGGGAAAAAGCTGACTGAGATTTTTTTGCACTGTCGCTCGTCGGTGAACGAGGAAGAATTCGATGGCTATCGAGCAGCTTGTCCAGATGGCGTGAAATTGGTTGCGGTTCGCGTCGCGCCTGAACGCCTCGGCCTTCGGTTGTATCGTGCTGGAACCCGTCCGGTGCTGCGCGGAACGTTTTGGCAAGTCACTCCGAATCGCGGCTTCTTGTGGGGTTCGGGGTTCAAGCCACGCCTCCGCACTTACGACGGCTCTGAAGTCCCGCAACCGCTCTGCATTGATGTCCAGCACGGCGAAGCGGACCTGTTGCAAGTCGCCAAAGACATCTTTGGCCTCACCAAGCTCAACTACAACAACTGCAAGCTTGGCGAGAACCAGCCCGTCACGATTCGCTTTTCCAGTGAGGTTGGAGAGATTCTGGTCAGCAATCGCACGGTCAAAAACCACAAGCCGAATTTCAAATATTACATTTAGAAACGCCGCAAACTGGCGAACCGGTTCAAGGACGCCAAAGACCCCTTCAAGATCGTGATCGTGCGCGAGGGTGAGTCACCCCTCCGTTTGTGGCTGACCGGCTTCGACGCGCCCTGCCTGCACACGATGTATGCCGACAGGCCGGTGCAAGGCCGGGGGAAATGTCGAATTCGGAATGTCGAAGTGGCTGAACTTCGTAATTCGCACTTCTGCATTCGAACTTCCTCCCGCGCCTACCACAACCGCGCCATCTCCACGGTGGAAGTCATCGAGGAACTCATCAAGCTGGCCAAGGAAATGGATGCCGCCAACAAGCGCGGCGAAGACCTCGGCCTGACCGATGACGCAGTCTGTTTTTAGAGGCGTCGGCCCTGCTCTGGTAAAGCGGGTGTGATTGGAAGTGGCGGTCAGGAGCGCATGGCGGAGCGGCGCGTTGAGGGTTTCATTGGGGCTTTGGGCGGACTCAGGCAATACGGCTGCCCTCGATCCCTCCGTCCGCGCTGCTTGGAGTAACGAAGAAGTCATACTACGGAGCGGACGGTAGGGCCCCGCTGCGCCCAACCCCGCGCGCACCGGGTTCTCCTGCACCTAGTGCCACTTCTCCGCAGAGCGCTCGCTATCCCGAAATCGAGTCAGGCGCAGAGAGCAAAAATGGCATTCCGACCCGCTCCTCCATTCGTTGGTTGCGAATTAAATTGGTAGCAACCATTTACGGGACCGGGCCTGTTCCAGGAACCGTCCATTCAACATCCGGCTTTCGCGCATGGGGCCCGTACTCATGTGATTTCGTGGCGCAAAACGGTTGAGCAGCGAAGGCTCGCGCCGGCGACGTGCGGCGCAATCATTTCTGGCTGTGACTCGCGCGCCGAACTAGCTTGGCGGGGTCTGTATGAAAAAATTCGGCTGTTTTGTCTGCAAATCGTTCCTGCTCGGGATGGCGTCGATGGCTCTTTTAAGCGGTTGCACGCTTTTGCCGAGCGCCCCGCCGCGCCTCACCGGAAACCGAGCTTTCATCGCCTACTGGCCGCCCGCAACAAACAGCACCCAGTTGAAGCTGGCCGTGAAAGACAACATCGACATGAAGGGCGTGGTGACGACGGCTGGCTCGAAGCGCCTGGCCCAGGGGCGTTCCTTCCCATTTTATGTAGCCAAGGCCAAACCTGCGGCGAAGGATGCTCCGTGCCTGGCGATTGCGCGGCAGCGCAACGTCTTGATCGTTGGTAAAGCGAATTTGAGCGAATTCGCGGTGGCTCCCTCCGGCTTCAACGAATATTTCGGGACGCCCGCCAGTCCGCTCAGCAACTCGCGCAAGCTGCTCCCGGGAGGTTCGAGTTGCGGTTCGGCGGTGGCGGTGGCGAGTGGAATGGCTGACGTGGCTTTCGGGACGGACACGGCCGGCTCGATCCGCGTGCCCGCCGCTTGGTGCGGCATCGTGGGGTTGAAAACGACGCATGGTTTGGTTCCCCTCGAAGGCGTATTCCCGATCGAACCGGAGCACCTCGATACGGTCGGGCCGATGGGGAAGGACATTGCCCACACCGTGCAAGGAATGAATCTTCTGCAGAAAGGGTTCGCCGGCCGCTATGCCATGGTCGTGGCCGCCAAACCTGCGGCACAAGAAATTCGGATTGGCCGTCTCACTCTCACCGGCACCGACACGAATATCAATCAAGCGGTGGACGAGGCCCTGGCCAGGACGGGTTTTCAAGTCGTCCCGCTCGACGACCGTTTCCGTGAGGAGTGGGAGCAGGCCAAGAAGGATGGCAATACGATCGCCGCCGCGGGCATCTGGATCAGCCACAAAAGATTCCGTTATGCGCTGGGTATATCCGCCCGGACACAATCGGCCATCCTCGCCGGCCGGATTGCTTACTCCACGAGCTACAAAGACGCGGTGGCGCGACAAGCGGAGTGGCAGAACACGCTGAAAGAGATCTTCAAGAAAGTGGACTTCATCGCTCTGCCGACGGTCCAGACGACGCCGCTGCTGATTCCGTTGAATTTGAAAATCGGCATCCTGGAAGGGCGGATGCTCGAACTGCAAAATACGGTGCCCGTGAATTTTGCGGGCAACCCGGCGTTGGCGTTGCCGATTCCGCTGCGTGATGACGAGGTGGCCGTGACGAGCCTGCAACTGATCGGGCCGCGGCTGGGCGAGGCGGAACTTCTCAACGCAGGCCGGCTGGTGGAAGCCGCGGTCAAAAAATGAAGCAGGGAAATCGTCGTGGCGCGATGAAGCCCGCCGGGCTAGATTCGTTTTATGATAGAGCCGTTCCCGACTTCGTGACGTGATGCAACCCCCCTTTCTCCGCAACTTTCTCTCGGCCGCACTGGCGCTGGCTCTCGCGATCTCGGCGGCAGGTGCGGAATCGGCGAGGGAGCTGATCCAGCAAGGCGATGTCTTTTACGACAAATTCCAGGCCGACGAGTCGCTGAAGTTTTATCTTCCGGCGGAAAAGCTGGATTCGAATAACGTCAGACTCCTGGTCCGAATCGCGCGGGAGTATCGGCACCTGATGGGTGAGGCCACGAACGCCAGTGAGAAACGACAGCTCGGCATCACGGCGGTTGACTATGCCGAGCGGGCCGCGGCTCTCGCGCCGAACAATCCGGAGGCGCAACTCGCCGTGGCGATCAGCTACGGAAAGATGCTGCCGATCGAGGGAACCAAACAGCGGATCACCAACTCGCGTCTCATCAAAGTCGCGGTGGACAAGGTGATCGCCCTCGATCCGACCAACGATCTGGCCTGGCACGTCCTGGGCCGCTGGTATCTGGCGCTGGCCGAGGTTAGCACCGTGAAGCGAGCCTTGGCGCAGGTTGCGTATAGCAAGCTGCCCCCCGCGAAGTACGAGGACGCGGTGCGGTGCTTCGAGAAGGCCATCGCGCTGAATCCCAATCGCCTCATGCACTACATCGAGCTCGGTCGCACCTACGCTCAGATGGGCAAAGATGCGGAGGCCCGAAAGTTCATCACCAAGGGGCTGGCAATGCCCGAGACGGAGAAAGATGATCCGGAAACCAAGAAGCTCGGACGGCAGATTCTCAAAAAGCTCCGCTGACGTTGTTCGGCAGTTCAGCCAGGTTTGGGTCAATATAGAGGTGGTGCCAAAGCTGCGTGGCCACCACGGCGGCAAGGCCGCCCTCCACGGAGAGACGCGGCAGCGAGCCCACTGGCATCTGACGAAAAGCACGCCGCCAGTGATGCACTGCGGCTGCATCGAAATAGCCCGTGCGGCGCAAGGATTCTTCGCTCAAAAGCTGGCCGACGAAGGTTGGCTCCGGATCCATGTGGAAGCTGTCCAACGGCGCGCGGAAGATCACTTTGCGCCGCTTATAAATGGACGCCGGCAGCCAGCGTTCCGCCAGCAGACGCAGCAGATGCTTGTCGCGGAAGCCACGCAGCTTCCACTTCGGGTCCAACCGGGCCAGGAACGCGAAGACCTCCTCATCCAAAAACGGATACCGCACTTCCACCGAGGAATGCATGGCCACGCGGTCGCCTTTGGCCTGGAGCAGGTGCCCGGCGAGAGTCACGCGGCCCGCGACCCAGATGCCGCGGTTCATGGGATGCCAGCGTTTGGCGCGCTCAAGCGGAAACTGTAGATCGGCCCACGGGTTTGCCTGCTCGCGCACCTGGTGCATTGATTCGGAATAAAAGCGGAGCTTGGACAGACCGAGCAGGCCATAGGCATCAATCCACGCGTTTGGGCCGCCGATCGTTTCCTCGATGTCGCGCCGGAACTCCCGTGGATATCGCGGCACATTCTTCAGCCGCAGATAACCGCGGCGCGCCATCTCGCTCAAGCGCACGCCCGGCAGGATGTCGAGATACTCCATCAATTTGGCGACTTTATACCACGGGTAGCCGACCAACCACTCGTCCGCGCCCTCGCCGGTGAGCACGACTTTTTGGCCACACTCGTGAACGCGCCGGGCCAACAGTAGCAACGCCGCGCACGACGTATCGATCACCGGTGCCTCCGCGGCCTGGATGAGCTGCGGGTAGGTGTTCACCGCGTCCTCGGCGCGAAACTCCTGCACGATCGGCGGCTTGGTTTTGATGTGCTTGGCGACGAGGTTGGCCGCGTCGAGTTCGTCCAGCTCGGGCGAGTCCACGCGGATCGTGTAGGTGTTGATCGCGGAGCCCTTCAAGTGGCAGGCGAGCGCCGCGATCATGCTCGAATCCACGCCACCAGACAAATATGAGCCGACGGGCACGTCCGCTTTCAGACGCGTGTCCACGGCGCGCAACATGACCTGCTCAAACTCATCGACCAGACGGCGCGGGTCGTCGCCGCGTTCTTCGTCACCCAAATCGGGAAAATCCATTTCCCAATAGGCGCGATCCGTGATCTCGGCGGCTCCACCGCTTTCGCTGCCGGGCGTGATTTCGAGAAAGTGCCCGGCGCGCAGCAATTGCACGCCCTCGAAGCATGTGATCGGCCCCGGCAATGCAGAGAACGTGAAGATGTGGTCGATGCCCCGTCGGTCGGGCCGCGCCGGCACCATGCCGGAAGCCAGCAGCGCTTTGATCTCGGACGCGAACAGGAGCCAGTCGCCCTGCCGCGTCCAATAGAGCGGGCAGATCCCGAACCGGTCGCGACCGAGCAGCAGGCGTCGCCCCCGTTGATCCCAGAGCGCAATGGCAAACTGCCCGCGCAACCGCTCGAACATCCCCCGCTGGTGCTCCTCCCAAAGATGCGGGATGACTTCCGTGTCGCAGTGCTTGACCAGACGATGCCCGCGCGCTTCCAGCTCCGCCCGCTTTTCGAGGTGGTCAAACAGCTCGCCATTGAAGACCACGACGACGTTCCCCTCCTCATTGGTCACCGGCTGCTGGCCATCCGCGAGGCCGACAATGCTGAGCCGGCGCGACGCCAGCGCCAGGCCCGGTTGAAAAAAGAAGCCCTCTTCGTCCGGGCCGCGATGCACTATGGCACGCGCCATCTTCCGCACGATTTCGTGCGGCACAACCCGTTGCTGCGTCAGATCAATAATGCCTGCGATGCCACACATGAGAACTTCCTACTTTGAACGCCGCCCGCTGGCGACGGTTTTTTCACTTGGAATGCGTCTAACAAGTCCCGGAGAGGGTCGGTTTCAGAATTTTGACGGGCAGGATTTTGCACGAGGCCATTTGAATGGTAGCCTCAGATTGTTGAGTTTTGAATTCATAATCTTTGGCCAGCGGAGGCAGAGGCCCAACCAGGCCAACGTATCGCGAGAGGATTCGGATCGTGCCGTCCCAGACTTGCCCGACCCAGGTCTATTCTAAATTCACACGGCTTTTTCTTTGCCCTTATTTGAGATTATTGGACAAGCTCTTCCCAAGCGCCCTCGATGGGATTGCGTTTGTCCGGATCAGTCGCGCGGTTCGTACCCAAGACCCTTAAAATTAAAATGTCTAAAGACCGCATCGCAATTATCGGAATCGGCTGCCGATTTCCCGGTGGAATCAATCACCCGGACGCACTCTGGAAACTCCTGGTCGAGAGCCGCGAGGCCGTCGGCGAGGTGCCGCCGGATCGTTGGAACGTCGAGCGCTTTTACGATGCGGAGCCGGGGCTGGCCGGGAAGTCCGTCGCCCGGCGCGGGGGCTTCGTCGAGGGCATCGATCAGTTCGATCCGCAGTTCTTCGGCATCTCGCCGCGCGAGGCACCCTACGTCGATCCGCAGCATCGGTTGCTGCTCGAGACGGCGTGGGAAGCGATCGAGGACGCGGGCTTGGTTCTCGATTTTGAAAAGGGCACCGACGTCGGAGTGTTCGTGGGCATTTCGCACAACGACTACCAAATCATCCAAGGCACGCCGTGGGATTCCGCGGGGATTTCCGCGCACTCGCCGACCGGCAGCGCGCACAGCATCGCGGCGAACCGCATTTCCTACTGCCTGAATCTGCGCGGCCCGAGCATCGCCATGGACACCGCTTGTTCCTCCGCGCTCACCGCGGTCCATGCGGCCTGCGAACACATCCGCTCCGGCCGCGGCGACACCGCGCTGGCCGGCGGCGTGACGGTGATGATCACGCCCGGCGGCTTCATCGGCTTTTCGCAGGCCTCGATGCTTTCGCCGGAGGGAAAGTGCAAAGCCTTCGACGCCTCGGCCAATGGCTTCGTGCGCGGTGAAGGCGCGGGCATGGTGCTGCTCAAGCGTCTCTCGCAGGCGCTCGCCGACGGCGACCCGATCCACGGCGTCATCGTCGGCACGGCCACCAATCAGGACGGCCACACCAACGGCATTTCGCTCCCGAGCACCGAGGCGCAGGCCCGGCTCGTCCGCGACGCCTGCATCGACGCGGGCATCGCGCCGTCGCAGATCGGTTTTGTGGAAGCGCACGGCACCGGCACCGCCGTCGGCGACCCCATCGAAGCCCACGCGCTCGCGGAGGCTTTGTGCGGCGAGCGCGAGACGCCGCTGACCATCGGCTCGGTGAAAACGAACCTCGGCCACTTGGAAACCGCTGCGGGTATCGCTGGTCTCGTGAAGGCCGTGCTCGTGCTCAAGCACCGGCAAATCCCCGCGAACCTCCATTTTGAAAAGCCGAATCCGCACATAGATTTCGAGACCCTGAAGCTTCGCGTGAACACCACGCTGGAGCCATTCCCCGAGACGGATGGCCCGCGCATGGTGGGCGTCAATTCCTTCGGCTTCGGCGGGGCCAATGCCCACATCATCATCGAGGAGGCGCCAGCACACGCGCACCTCGATCATTCCGAAAATCCCACCGAGCGCGGCTGGCCGTTCGTCCTCTCCGCCCGCTCGGAGGAAGCGCTGCGCGGCTCCGCCTTGCAACTCGCGAAGTGGCTCGACGAGCGCGCGCACGCCAACGGCGATTCCCCGCTGCTGCCCGACCTCGTTTACTCCCTCGGCGCGCGGCGCAATCACCATCCGTATCGCCTCACCGTCGTCACGAGTTCGATGACCGAACTGGTGCAGGAACTCGATGGCTTCAGCTTGAAGCAGGAAAGCCCGCGCGTCCGCACCGCCTTTTCGCCGCGTCTCGAACACGCGCCGCGCGTGGCATTCGTGATGAGCGGCCAGGGCCCGCAATGGTGGGGCATGGGCCGCGAGTTGATGAAGAACGAGCCGGTCTTCCGCGAGACCATGGAGCGCTGCGCCGCCGCAATGAAACCGTGGGCGCGCTTCGCCCTGCTCGAAGAACTCGCACGCACCGAGGAAACCTCGCAGATGCATCGCACGGAGATCGCGCAGCCGTCGATCTTCGCCATGCAGGTCGCGCTCGCGGAGCTTTGGAAATCGTGGGGCATTGAGCCTGCGGCCGTCGTCGGGCACAGCGTCGGCGAGATCGCCGCGGCGTGCGTCGCCGGTGTGTTCAGCCTTGAGGAAGGCGCACGCGTCATCGTGCTGCGCTCGCGCTTCATGGATGGCTGCGCGCGCGGCGCAGGCACCATGCTCGCCGTCGGCTTGGGCGAAGAGGAAGCTCGCGCCCTGATCGCGCGGCACGATCGCACCGTCACGATCTCGGCTTTCAACGGCCCGCGCTCGCTCACGCTGGCCGGCGCGAAGATTTCGCTGGAAGCGATGCTCGCCGAGTTGGAGCCACAGGGCGTCTTCGCGCGCCTCGTGCGCGTCGATCATCCTTTCCATCACCCGCTCATGGAGCCTGCCTCCGAAGAACTCGAGGCTGCGCTCGCCGATCTCGAACCGCAGGCCGGCACGATTCCGTTTTTCAGCACCGTCACCGGCGACCGCTGCCCCGGCGAAACGTGCGGTGCCGTCCACTGGGGGCGCGGTGTGCGGCAGCCCGTGCAGTTTGCGTCGGCGGTCAATGCGCTCGCGGATTTCGGCGTGGACGTGTGGCTCGAAATCGGCGCGCATCCCGCGCTCGTCCACTCGATCCAGGAATGTCTCGCCGGCCGCAGCGGCAAGGCCCCCGTGCTGTCCTCCGCGCGTCGCGAGCGCGAGCACGAGTCGCTGCTCGAAACCGCGATGGATCTGCACTGCGCCGGCGTCGCACTGGACTTCGCCGCGCTGACGCCCTCGCGCCGCCCGCTCTCCCTGCCCAACTACTCCTGGGACAAAAGCCGCTGGTGGCACGAAGCGAGCGACTGGCGCGAAGGCCGCCTCGCCCCCGGCGGCCGCGGCCTGCTCGACATCCGCCTGCCGCGCGCGACGCCGACTTGGACCGCTCGCCTTGATGGCCGCCACATGGCGTTCCTCAAAGACCACAAGGTGGACAGCCATGTCATCTTCCCCGCCGCCGCCTTCGTGGACATGGTTTTGGAAGCCGGCGTGCAGCTCTTCGAGGGCCGCGCCTTCGTCGTCGAGGATTTTGAAATCCGCAAACCGCTCATCCTCCCCGACCCGGCGTCTGGCGTGCATCTCGAGCTTTCGTACGACAGCAACGAGCGCACGTTTGCGATCCAGAGCCGCTTTGAAAATGGCGCGTCGTGGTCGCTGCACGTCGTCGGCTCGATGCGCGGCGAGCGCACCGAATCCACGTTTGCGGCCACGACTTGGGAAAGCACCGCGACGCCCGGCACCGAGCCGGTCGAGGTCGAAGGCTTCTACCGCTACATGAGCGACCTCGGTCTGCGCTACGGCGACGAGTTTCGGCCCATCCGCGAACTCGCCGCAGGCGCAGGTCACTCGGCGGGCCGCGTGACTTTGTCCGACGCCATCGCCACCCGCGCTGCCGACTACCCGCTGCACCCCGTGCTCTTCGATGGCGCGCTGCAAACCTTCTCCGCCGGCGCGGCGACCATCGAGAATCGCCGCTCGCGCATGAAGCTCCCGGTGCGATTTGCGCGCATCCTTTTCCTCCGCTCGCCCGGCGCATCCGTGCGCGTGCGCGCCGGAGTCTTGCAGTGCAATGACGAGTTCGTCGAAGGCCGCATCGGCCTCTACGACGAAGCCGGCCAGCCCTGCGTGCTCGTGGATGGCTTCCGCGCGATCAGCGTCGCGGGCGTTCGCCGCTCGGGCGCGCCGGGCGGCACGCGGGACGTGATTTACCATTTGGATTGGGAGCGCACGCCGTCGTCATCCGCACCCGCGCCGCGCCCGCCGCTGCCGCTCGCGCAACTGCACGCCGCCGCCGCACACGCGCTCGATCAAATCATCGCCACGCGCGGTCGTGCCGAGCTGCAAGGGTCGATGGCCACCGGCGAGCTTCTCACCGCCGCGCAACTCGCCTGCGGTTTGCGCGAGATGGGCGTGACCAACGATGCGAAGTTCACCGCCGATTCCCTGCGCGTCGCCGAACCGATGCAGCCGGTTTTCGAGCGATTGATGGCCGGCCTGGTGAGACTCGGCCTGCTCAGGAAAAGCGCGGCGGGTTACCAACCCACGGTGAAGTTCACCACGGCGACGGACTCCGCGCAGGAACAGTTGCGGGCCGCCATCTCGCTCCACCCCGGCCATTTGCCCGAGTCCTTGCTCTGCGCGGGAAATTGCGCGGAACTCGGCCCGATCCTGCGCGGCGAAAAGGACGCCGTGCATGTCCTCTTCACGGGCGGCGGCGCGGAGTTGCTGGATCAATTTTACGGCGACGGCCTTTCCACGAGTCACTGGCTGGCCGCCATCGCGGCGGCCGTGCAGGAAGCCGCGCGCCATCTCCCCGAAGGCCGCGGACTGCGCATCCTCGAAATCGGCGGCGGCACCGCCGGCCTGTCCGCACACGTGCTGCCGCTGCTCGAACGCGGCCTCCATTCCTACACGTTCACCGACGTCACACCGGGTTTCTTTCCCGGCGCGATGCAAAAGCTCGCCGCCTTCCCCGAAGTCGAGTGCAAGATTTTCGATCTCGAAAAACCAGGCGCCGGGCAGGACCTCGCCGCGGGATCGTTCGACTTCATTATCGGCACCAATGTCGTCCATGCCGTGAGCGATGTCCGCGCGACGCTCGGCCATTTGCACGAACTGCTCGCGCCGGGCGGCACCCTCGTTTTCATGGACACCGCGTCGCCGCAGTTGTGGACGGAAACGGTCTTCGGCCTCACGCGCGGCTGGTGGCGCTTCACCGACCGCGATCTGCGCCCGGACCAGCCGCTGCTGGCGCGCGCGACGTGGGAGCGCGTGTTGAAAGAAACGGGCTTCGGCGAAGTGGCTTCGCTGCCGGGGCTGATCGGCCCGGATGGCGGCGAAGGCCAGATCGGCCTGCTCGCGCGCAAAGTGTGGCAGGAAACTGCCGCCGCTTCCGCTCTCCCGGAAGCACCGCCGGAAAAATCGTGGCTCATTTTTGCCGACGCCTCGGGGCTGGGCGAAAAAGTGGCGCTGCAACTGCGCGCCGCCGGAGCGCGCTGCCGCATCGCACGACCGGGCGAAAAATTCGCCGCGACTGGAAGCGACGCATTCACCCTGCGCGCGGAAGCGCCGGAGGATTGGACGGAACTCATCGCCGCTGTCGTGGCCGAAGCGCCGCTCGAACGGATCATTTATTTATGGAGTCTCGATGCGCCCGCGGAGATCGCCGAGGGCGACACGCTCATGGGCACCGATGCTTTGCTGCACCTCAGCCAAGCCCTCGAAATCGCTCATCCGGTGGGCAAAGTGCGCATTGATGCCGTCACGCGCGGCGCTCAGCCGGCCGGCCGCGAAACCGCTGCGACGGCGGTGGCGCAAGCGCCGGGCGTCGGGTTGCTGCGCGTCATCCTGAACGAATACGCGAACCTCTCCTGCCGCGGCATCGACCTGCCGCCGGTGGCTTCCGAGGGCGACGCCGCCTTGCTCTGGAGCGAACTGCCGCGCCACGACGCCGAGCACGAAATCGCCTTCCGCGGCGAAGCGCGCTATGCACAACGCCTCACGCGCGGGCGTCCGTCTGTGCAGCAGACACTCGATCCCGCGGTGCCACTGCGGCTCGAATCCCGCGAGCGCGGCCATCTCGACACGCTGCGTTTCGCTCCCTTCGCCCTGCCGCCCTGCGGGCCGGGTGAAGTGCTCATCGATGTACACGCGGCGGGCATGAATTTCCGCGATGTCCTCAAGGCGCTCGCGCTCTATCCCGGCGAAGCGCCGGATGCGCGCATCTTCGGCGACGAAGTCGGCGGCGTGGTGAAAGCCGTCGGTGCAGGCGTGACGCACATCGCACCGGGCGACCGTGTGTTTGGCCTCGCCGTGTTCGGCCTCTCGACGCAGACGCTGGCGCGCGCCGACGCTGTCCGCCGCATTCCGGGCCAGATGTCATTCGAAGAAGCGGCCACGGTGCCCGTCGTCTTCATGACTTCGTGGCACGCGCTGAAGAACGTCGCGCGGCTGCGCGCGGGCGAAACGATCCTCGTCCACGCGGGCGCGGGCGGCGTCGGGATGGCGGCGATTCAGATCGCGCATCATCTCGGCGCATCCGTCATCGCCACCGCGGGCAACCCGACGAAACGCGCACTGCTGAAAACGCTCGGCGTGAAGCATGTCATTGATTCGCGCCGGGGCGATTTTGCGGAAGCGGTGATGGAACTCACCGACCGGCGCGGCGTGGATGTCGTGCTGAACGCGCTCGCCGCCGAGGCGATCCCGATGGGGCTCTCATGCCTCGCGGAATCGGGCCGCTTCATCGAGATCGGCAAACGCGACATCTACCAAAACTCGCGCATCCCGCTCTGGCCGCTCCGGCGCAACGCGTCGTTCCACGTCATCGCGATGGACGCCATTTTCGCCGGCGACGAATCGCTCACGCGAGAGATGCTCGGCGAACTCACGGACCTCGTGGAAAAGGGCGCGCTCACGCCGCTGCCGTTCCGCTCCTTCCCCGCGTGCCGCATTGACGAGGCGTTCCGGCTCATGGCGAGCGGCAAGCACATCGGCAAAGTCATCGTGGCTTTCCCGGAGGTGTTCGTGCCGCGCCGTGGCGAAGCACTCCCGCCGCCGTTCACGATCCAGCCGGACGGCTGCTATCTCATCACCGGCGCCTTCGGCGGCTTCGGCAAAGTGCTCGCCGAATGGCTGGTGAAATGCGGCGCGCGGCACCTCGTGCTGAGCAGCCGCAACGGCGCGGCGACACCCGCGGCGGAAGCCTTTGTGCAAAGCCTGCGCGACCGTGAAATCGACGTGCGCGTGGTGAAAGCCGACGCGGGCTCTGAGAAAGACATCGCAAAAATGCTCGCGGATATCCGCGCCGGTGCTCAACCGCTGCGCGGCCTGTTCCACCTTGCGATGGTCATTGATGATGCACCGCTCGCCGCGCTCAACCGCGAGCGCATGCGAACCGTCATGGAACCAAAAGCCTACGGCGCATGGCTGTTGCACCAAGGCACGCGCGACATGAAGCTCGATTGCTTCGTCATGTTCTCGTCCATCTCCAGCATCTTCGGAAATCCCTCGCAGGGAAACTACGGCGCGGCCAACGCCTTCCTCGATTCGCTCGCCCATCACCGTCGCGGGCTCGGCCTGCCCGCGCTGACCATGAACTGGGGCGTGCTCGGCGGTGAAGGCTACGTCGCGCGCAATGAGCGTGTCGCCGAATTCCTCGCGCGGCAGGGCACCACGGCGCTCTCGCCGGGCGAAGTGATGGCAATCCTCGAATCGTCGCTCGTCGCCGGCCATACGCAGATCGCCGCGATCCGCGTGGACTGGGCGAAGTGGCAGCAGTTCTTCCGCAGCATGACGGAGAACCCCCTGCTCGAACGCATCCTCTCCTCCGTCGAAAGCCAGGAAGGCGGCGGCGTGACGAGCGACTGGCGGATGAAGATCGAGTCCGCCTCGCCCGAGGACCGCGAGACGATCATCGCCTCCGCCGTGCGCGAAGTCGTCGGCTCCGTGCTGCGCGTGAAGCCCGGCAGTCTGCGGGACGATCAGCCGCTCACCGATCTCGGATTGGATTCGCTCATGGTGGTGGAAATCGAGAATTCACTCGAAGCCGCCACCGGCGTGTCTTTGCCGCCGGCCAGCCTCATGCGCGCGCGTACCATCGGCCAGATCGCCATCCTGATCGCTGGCCACATGGGCGGCAACACCGCCGCTCCTGCTCCGGCCGCCGCGCCCGCTGAAGTCGCGGCGACTGGGGAGGTCGATCTCGAGGCGCTCTCCGACGAAGACATCGACCGCCTGCTCGGCGCGGAAGCCACTTCCGACAAAGATCCCGCTCCGCAAGGAGCCGTGAAAGTGTGAATGTCATGCACTTCGAGACAGAAATGGTGCGCGCATCGGTGACGAAGGCGTCATGGAAATTAGCCGGTGGTGAAGCGAGGCACGAGCGCGAGGAGCGGAATTCATGACGCGCAATCCCACCGAGACCATGACCGACGATAAACGCGCGCTGTTGAAACAACGGTTGGAGAGCGGGCAGATCCGCCTCCAGCCGCTGACCTTTCCCCAGCGCGAATTGTGGGAGACTTCGCCCGTGGCGATCGGCGACATGGCGAACCACATCTGCTGTCTCATCGAGGTGCGCGGCAAGCTGACCGTCGCGGATGTCGCCGTCGCGCTGCAACGCGTCGTGCAGCGGCAGGAGGCGTTGCGCGTGTCGTTCCTGCCGGGCAAAGACCGGCCGGTGCAAATGATCCGCGAGGATGGCCCGGTCAATTTCCGATCCCGCGAATTGTCCGCGTCGGAAGACCTCGAGGAAATCTCGCGCGCGATTTTCCGCGAGCCCTTCGACCTGCTGCAAGGCCCGCTCTATCGTGTCGTGCTGCTGAGTCGCGCGGCCGATGATCACGTCCTCGTCTTCGCGATCCACCACGCCATCGCCGACGGCTGGACGCTCGGCGTGTTCGTGCAGGATTTGTGCATCGCCTACATCCAAAGCGTGCGCGGCCTGTCGGAGCCGCTGCCTGCGGTGCCGCTCACTTACACCGCGTGGGGTGCCGCCGAGCGCGCCTTCTGGCAGCCGTCGGAACTGGAGCCGCGCGCGGCCTTTTGGAAAAAGCAGCTCGCCGGGCACCGCCGCCTTTGGCCCGAACTCGAAGGCTCCGACACCGCCTCTGGCGCGCACCATCGGATCGTCACGCATTTCCCCGCCGAGCTCGCGAACACCGCGCGCGAACTCGCCCGCCGCAGCGGCGCGACGCTCTACAGCACGCTGCTCACCGCCTTCCAGCTCGCACTCTCACGCTGGACCGGTGCCGATGACATCCTTGTCGGCACCCCGGTCGCGAATCGCTCCAAGCAGGCGAGCAATGAAACGATGGGCTATTTCGCCGGCATCGTTCCGCTGCGCGCCCACGTCGATCCCGAGCGTTCGTTTGTCGCGAGCGTGCGCGCCGTGCATCAGACCACGCTCGATTCTTTCGCGAACGCCATGCCTTTCGCCGAACTCGCGCGCGCCCTCGGCGACGCCGGAGCGCCTGGCCACAACCCGATCTTCGAGGTGCGCTTCGCCCTGCAAAATCATCCGATCCCCGACATCGCGCTGCCCGACCTCTCCGCGAAACTGCGGATGAATTCCTCCGGCACGGCGCGCTATCACCTCGCGTGCGAGATCACCGAAGAGGAAGAGCAACTCGAAGTCGTCTGGCTCTTCCGCCCCAAACTCTTTCCGCAAGCCGACGTGGAAAACCTCAGCCGCACCTTCGAGTCTATCCTCACCACCGCCGGCGAGCCGTCGGAAACCCGGGCCGCCGCCCTCACCGCTGCACTCCGATGAATCCCGCAAAAGCCGCCATCGAACCGCACGAGCCGCACTGGATCAGTCGCGCCGCGTTTCCCGTGCTCACGGCGTTGTTCTTGATCTCGCAGGTGTCGCTCGGCTTCGCGGTGTATCGCGGCAATTACTGGCTCGCCGTGCCTCTCGTGCTCGTCTCCAGCCACCTCATGCACAGCATGCTCATCGGCTTTCACGAGGCCACGCACGGGCTGCTCCGCAAGAGCCGCCTCCTCAATGAAATCGACGGTCTCATCATTGGCACCATGAGCCTGATGAGTTTCAGCCTCTACCGCGCCGCCCATCAATTGCACCACGCGTATCTCGCGTCGGAGCGCGACGAGGAGCTTTGGCCGTTCGTCCATCCACAGATGCCGCGCGGCGCGCGAGTGCTCGCGGCGATTCTCGAACTCACGATGGGGCTGTTCTTCACGCCGTTCCTTTTGATCCGCACCTTTCTCCGCCCAGGCTCGCCGATCCGAAACAAGAAGCTGCGCCGCCGCATCTGGACGGAGTTCGCCGGCGCCGCGCTCGTCTGGACCGCGATCCTCACGGCGATCGCGCTGTTCGATGGGTGGAAATATTTCCTCTGGCTGCACGTCATCCCCGCGTGGCTCGCGGCCAATATGCAGAGCCTGCGCAAATATGTGGAGCACGTCGGCCTCACCGGCTCGACCGTGAACAGCTCGACGCGCAGCATCGTGGCCGAGGGCTGGCTCGCAACCTTCGTCACCTTCACGCTGCTCCACGAGCCATATCACGGCGTGCACCACTGGAGGAGCGGACTGCCGCATCCCGAGCTGCCGCAGCACACCGCCGCGCTGGAGCCGGGCACACCGGAAGAGCGTCCGCCCTTCCGCACCTACCGCGCGGCGTTGCACGACCTCTTCATCAACTTGCCCGACCCGCGCGTCGGCGCGCAGTGGCGCGGCGTCACGCGAACCACGCGCCAGGAAATGGCCGCCCAGGCGCTGAACTGATGACGACTCCGAATCCAGATAGTGCCTGTGTCTTCGAGGCCAACGGGCTGAAAAAGGAATACGACGACGGCCAGGTGAAGGCGTTGCGCGGCGTGGATTTCCGCATCGATCAGGGCGAGTTCGTGGCCATCGTGGGCCAGAGCGGATCGGGGAAATCCACGCTGCTGCAAATGCTCGGCGCGCTCGATCATCCGAGCGGGGGCACACTGCTCTATCGTGGCACTTCGCTCGCCGAGCGCTCCGATCTCGCGGCCTACCGCGCGCACGAGATCGGTTTCATCTTCCAAGCCTTCCATCTGCTCCCGACCTTCACCGCGCTCGAGAACGTGCAGATCCCGATGTTTGAAACGCACCTCTCCGCGTCCGAGCGCAAGCAGCGCGCGCTCCAGCTGCTCCAAGCGGTCGGACTCGAAGGACGGCAGCATCACTTCCCCGCCAAACTCTCCGGCGGCGAACGCCAGCGCGTCGCCATCGCGCGCAGCCTGGCCAACGGCGCGAAGGTGCTGCTTGCCGACGAACCGACCGGCAACCTCGACAGCGAAAACGCCGGCGTGATCCTCGAGCTGATCGTGAACCTGCGGCGCGAGCAAAACTTCACGCTCGTGCTCGTGACGCACGACATGGGCATCGCCAACAAAGCCGCGCGCGTCATCGCGATGAAGGACGGGCGCATCGTCTCAGACGGACTCACCACAACATGAACTTCCTCACCGTCGTCACCCGTGGACTCCTGCGGCGCCCCGTGCGCACTGGTCTCACCGTCGTCGGCATCTCCATCGGCATCGCCGCCGTCGTCGCGCTGGTCGGCATTTCGCGCGGGTTCGAGACGAGCTGGCAGGCCGGCATGAAAACGCGCGGCACCGATGTCGTCGTGAGCAGCATGGGCAGCGCGCTCACGCCGAAGCCCTTCAGCGCCGCCGTCGTCGAGCGGATCACCCCGCTGCCGCACGTCGCGGAAACGTGCGCGCTGCTCGTCGATCTCATGAGCGTGGAGAAGGCCGAGATGATGATCGTCTCCGCGCGGCAGTGGGGCGGCTTCTCTTGGAAGAATCTCAAGATCGTGAATGGCCGACTGCCCAACGACGCGGCGGAGAAGGCGGTCGTGCTCGGCAAGACCGCTGCGGACGTTTTGCAGAAAAAAGTCGGCGACACCTTGCAGCTTGAAACTGAGGAACTGGCCGTGGTCGGCATCGTCGATGGCGGCGCGGTCGTTGAAAACGGCTCGGTCATTCTCTCGCTCCCGCTGCTCCAGGAAATCACCGGCAACCAGGGCAAGATCAACATCATCGACCTGCGCGTCACCTCCGGCACGACGAAGGACGAAGTGAACGCGCTTTGCGAAAAGATCACCAGCCTCGTGCCTGAAGCGCGCGCCGTCGTCGCGGGCGAACACATTCGCGACAGCCAGGCTTACAAGATGATCAGCGCCATGAGCTGGGGCACGTCGCTGCTCGCCGTGCTCGTCGGCGTGCTCGGCGTCATGAACACGATGCTCATGACCGTCTTCGAGCGCACCCAGGAGATCTGCGTGCTGCTCGCCATCGGCTGGAAACGCAGTCGGATCGTGCGCATGGTTTTGTTGGAATCGGCATTGCTTGGGTTTCTCGGCGGCGTGGGCGGAGTGCTGATCGGCGTGTTGGGTGTGAAGCTCCTCGTCACCACGCCCGCCATGCGCGGATTGCTCGAACCTGACTTGAACCCGCAGCTTCTCGTCCTGGCTGTGGCCATCGCGGTCGTGGTCGGCGTTTTCAGCGGCCTCTATCCCGCCTGGCGGAGTTCCCGTCTCACGCCGAGCCACGCCTTACATGGCTGAAATCCATCAACTCCTATGAAACCATTCCGCCTAATGTCCCGCCCGGTGGTTGCTGCCATCATTGGCCTCACGCTTGCGTTCTCCTCCCGCGCCGCCGAGAGCGCTGCGCCAATGACAGCGAGCAACCTTGCTGCCCGGCTCAGCGCCTTTCGCCAGAACGGTGCGTCGCATGTGCGCCTCCGCATGGAGATCAAGGGGGCGACCACGGAAACCCTCCAGCTTCAAATCAAGGAACGCCGAACGACCAATTCTTCCGAGGTCGTGTATCAGGTGCTTTATCCTAAGGAACGCAAGGGCGAATCCGTGCTTCTCCGGAAAATTGGCAACCGTCCCGCCAGCGGTTCCGTTTTCGTGCCGCCGAACACCCTGCGCCCGATCGGCGACCTGAAAGAGCCACTGCTCGGCAGCGACCTGTCGTATGAGGACGTCATCGAAAATTTCTTCGCGTGGGACCAGCAGGCGATCGTCGGCACCGAAAAGGTGGACGGCGTGAAGTGCTCAATCCTCGAGTCCAAGCCGGGCCAAGACGAACGCTCGATCTATGGCAGCGTGCGAAGTTGGATTGATGTGCGACGCCTAGTCCCGCTTCGGGTTGAGAAATACGACAGCTCCGGGCAAATGCTCCGCCGTATCGACACCACGCGCGTGGCCGCCTCCGGCGACCACAAAATCCCGGCCGTCCTCACAGTAAGCGGCGCGCGAGGGAATTCATCGACCCTGATCGATGGGTCTAGTATCCGGTACGACGTGACCTACACCGACCGCGATTTCACTGTCGAAAGCCTTCAAGAACTCGCCCCTCCGCGCAGGTCATCAAACTAACTTTAACGAACGAACGAGGAGTGTTGGAGCCCGCTTGTCTTCCGAACAAACGAGCCGGCGGAATGCCGGCGGAAAGCGGTCGCAAGATCTGTGGTCAACCAAGTATGACCGGGAGGCGCCAACTTCTTCCAAGAGTTCGTTTTTCAGGCGTGCCTCACAGCATCAACTCGTGCGGGGACAGATCAACGGAGCGGAGTAACCCTCTCGGGTGCAAATCTGCTTGTCCATAATGGTGGTGGGCGATGTGCCGACCATTCCAAGTGAGCAAGAAGTCCATTTCATGCACGGTGGCCGTGGCGAGGTGCGCGGCATCAACCTGCGCCTTCGTCGGAATCAAACGCCTGGGCAGTAAAGCCGCAGACAACTCCTGAGCCTCGGGCCGGTCAGGAAGCACCTGACATTTTTCCACCACGGTCAGACGCGCGGCCGCCGTGGCGTCGCCCACCGATCTGGTGAACTGGACGACGTTCGCGACTCCCGCGCCAGCCGTCAGTCCTTCGTGACCACCAACAGCACGACGCCAGCGGATACCATGCGCTTCTACAAAGCGTTCTATCCATAACCCGGGTTGCACTAAAATGTCCGAGCATGGGCGACGCACTTGCCATCGCGCTTGTTCCGTAACTGCGACTGGCGCTGAGGCGACACCGGGAACGCGCTGAACTCATCGGTGATTTTTCGGTACGCGTCGGGAGAATGAAACGAACCGCCTGAAAATTTCAAGACGCTGGGCTTCATGGACTGGCGTCATTCCAACGCAAAAGCTGGAATGCCGTCCGCTGCGCCAGTGTTTCGACACCGGCGCGCATTGAATCCGCGAGTTGAATCGTGAGCGCGCTCAGGCGGACGGCGGCAAAGAGGCCAGAAACCGTCCCGGTGTCAGGCCGAAGGTGCGTCCATTCCCGGAGGGTGAATGACCAGGGTCGTGGGCGCGGTGTCTTCGCCTTCAAACCACCAGTTGGCCCAGAGACGCGGCGTGGCCGTTTCCTTGTCGAGCGCCAGATCGAGCCAGTTGCGTTTGGCGACCAGGCGGCTGCCCGTGCCTGGAATGTCGAGCATCTCGGCGTTGATGCCGCTCTCCAGATTGGGCGGACGGCCCGAGATCACGTGGTCGATGAAGAACGCCTGTGCGAGTGTCGGCGGCGTATGGACGATGGCGCTGGAGATCAATTGATTGATGCGCGCTACGTAAACGCCCGTTCCGTGTTCGGGCAGAACGGACGTGACGCGGCCCATCGCGGCCACGTGGACGTCCCCGGAAAGAATCGTGACGCGGCAATGGGCCTTTTTCGCGAAGTCGAACAGGCGACGCACCAGGCGGCATTGTTCGCCATAGTGCAATCGGCTGCACCAGTGGTCGCGCAGGTCGTCCTCGAGTTCCTGCTCTCCGGGAATCGCGGCGAGCACGCCCTCGACCCCGCGCAGGCTCGGATAAATCACCGGAATACTGCTGAGGAAGAGCAGGTGTTTTGGACCTTGCCCCTTTTTGTGCATCTCGACGAGCGCATCCAGCCAACCATAGATGGCATTCCAATCTTGCTTGCTGATGACTTGGTGCTGCGTGCGCCCAGAGCGCATGTCCGGAGCCAGAATGGCCAGCCGGCCAAGGTGGAAGCCCCACGACAACCCCTGCATTCCGGGAAGGGTGCCCGGCGCCGGGTGGGCGGGAACGGTTTGGCGCTGGAAAATTTCAAAATGTTCGCGCGCCACTTGAAAGATTCCCTGGTACACATCGCACTGCTGCAACTCCTTTTCTCGCGAACCCCAGCCATCGAAGATGTCGTGATCATCCCACATCATGAGCGTAGGAACGCGGGCCATGACGGCCGCGACGGACGGTTGCGACCAGCGGGCCACATAGGTCTGGTTGAAATAAAAATCGGCGGCTTCCTTCGCCATCGTGGGCGTAAATGGCTCTTTCTCTTTGTCCTTCCAAAACTCCCACCAAGCTGAGTCCCATTCTTTGATTTTTCCCACTTCAAAAATGGCATCGCCATAGACCTGATCGCCTCCCATGAGCAACAGGTGAAACGCGCCTGATTTCCATCCGCCGCCGGCCGTGATTTTTGCCAGCGGGTCTTTGCCCTGATGTCGCGCGAGCACATGCCGCCATCGCTCGTTCTTTTCTGGTTCGGTTTGGTAAACGCTGGCCGCGCTGGCGCTGGAAAACCCGTTGCACGATGCGTAGATGAGTTGTGTCGGCTCACCATCCGCAGGAACGACGAAGGCAAACGAGTTGCCGCCCACCTCATACTTGATCGTCTGTTCTTTTGCGGTGATCGGAATGGCAATGTCGAAACGCAGGGCTTTTCGCGTTTCCATCTTGCCTTTCACTTTCGCGGTGAGCGTCTTGAGCACGATCGGTCCCGTGACCGCGCCCACGTTGACGGTGAGTTTGGGCGATTCAGAGTGCATCGTGACGAGCAGCACCGAGACGTTCCAATGGTTCGCCGCGACACCGCGGAATCCAAGAATGGGGCCAAGATGAATCATAACTTTATTCCTTTAGCGAAAAGCTCCGCGCACGAAAAACGTTTTCCATATCCCGGGAGGGCCATGCCGTGAAAAGGCTGGGAATAGTGGTTTCGATATCGACGCTGGGCTTCATCCTCCGCGTCATTGCCTCATAAAAGCTCAAAGGCTGAAAGGTTCAAATTGGGTGAGCGTTAGAGATTGAGGTGGCGCAGCAGTCAGGCCGAAATCTTGCGGGTACGCTCCCGACGTAGCGGTCTGCCGACGCGTCGCTCGGCGGAGAACGAGCGTTACAGGACGACAAAAATTGAATAGTGCGGCGCGCTGGCGTAGTCCACACTCCAATCATTTCCCTGGTGGGAACCCTATTGATGAAAGTCTTTTTGACATTGCTCGTGGCCGCTGGAATCAGCGTCGGGGGCTTCTGGGTCTGGAAACAATGGCAGCGCAAGCAGGCCGAGGCGGCGGATGCGAAGATCGTCTCGATTGCCAATGTCGAGGCGCGCGACATCAGCTTCGCCATCACGGCGGCGGGCGAAATCGGGCCGGCGGATCAAGTATCGGTGCGCCCGGAAATCAACGGCAAGATTGCCGAACTGCCGGTGGACATCGGTGATCAGGTGAAGAAAGGCCAGTTGCTCTGCCGCCTCGACGACACGGATTTGCAGACGGAGAAGGTGACGCAACTCAGCCAGGTGGCCGGGGCGAAGTTGCAGATTGAAGCGGCGACGCTGCAAGTCGAGAGGACGGAGCGCGAGTTCAAGCGCAACGATTCCCTGTTCCAGAACCGGCTGGTGGCGCAGGACATTTTCGACAATGCGCGCACGGATTTTCGCGTGGCGCAAAACTCACTCCAACTCGCGAAGAACGCACTGGAGCGCGCGGTGAGCGCGCTCAAGCAGGTGGATGACAAACTCGCCAAGACGCGCATTGAGGCACCGTTCGATTGCACGGTGCTCACGCGGCCCGTGTCGCTCGGGCAGACGGTTTCCGGTTCGGGCGGGTTCAACTCCGGCACGGAGATTCTTTCCGTGGCCAACTTGAACGACATGATCATCACCGCGCACATCAACCAGGCCGACGTCACGCGCATGAAAAACGGCCAGCCCGTGGAAGTGCAGGTCGAGTCGGTGCCGGGCTTGAAGATGCAGGCGCTGGTCGAGCGCATCGCGCCGCAGGCGGTGATCAAGAACGGCATCAAAGGATTTTCCGCGCGCATCGCCATCAAGGAACTCGACCCGCGAGTGCGCCCTGGCATGACGTCCATTCTCAGCATCCCGGTCGCGAGCGTGGAGAACGCATTGTCGGTGCCGCTCTCGGCGGTGTTCACCGAGCGCGGCGAGCGGTACGTGTATGTGAAAAGCGACGAGGAGTTCGAGAAGCGCACGGTGCAGATTGGCATCAGCGATTTGTCGTTCGCGGAAGTACAGGGCGGCTTACAGGCGGGCGACGTGGTGGCGCTGGAACTGCCGTCCAAGATCAAGCAGACGCCCCCGGTCGAGAAGCAGGCCCAGCCTGCGCAGACCAAGAGCAGCGCGGCCAGCGGCACCAGTGCCGTGACGGGGGGCGCGGCGGCGACGAACAAGACGGTCTTGTGAATTCCTAATGTCGAATGTCGAATGACGAAGAGACGTTCCACATCAATTGAATTTTCCGACGACCTGCTCAACGCCATGCGCTGGCCATTCGTCATTCGTCATTCGTCATTTCTTAAGCATGCCCCTCGTTGAACTGCGCAACGTCAGCAAAATCTACCATCTCGGCGGCGAGGAAATCCGCGCGCTGGATGACGTGTCGCTCGACATCGAGGGCGGCGAGTTTATCTCCATCATCGGCCCGTCCGGCAGTGGTAAATCGACCTTGATGCACATTCTTGGCTGCCTCGATTCGCCGTCGAAAGGCACCATCGCGCTGGACGGAAAATTCATTCACGACTCCTCGGCATCGGAACTGGCGCATGTGCGAAATCAGAAGATTGGCTTCGTGTTCCAGTTCTTCAATCTGCTGCCCAAGTTGAACGTGATGCAGAATGTCGAGCTGCCGTTGATTTACTCCGGCTGTGGCGCGCGCGAGCGACGCGACCGAGCGATGAGCGTGCTCCAACTCGTGGGCTTGGAGAATCGCAGCAAGCATCGCCCGAACCAGCTTTCCGGCGGACAGCAACAGCGCGTGGCCATCGCCCGCGCGCTGGTCAACGAGCCGAAGATTATTTTCGCCGACGAGCCGACGGGCAACCTCGACTCGCACACCGGCGAGGCCATCCTCACGCTCTTCCGCAAACTGAGCGAGCAGGGGAGAACCATTGCGCTGGTCACGCATGATCCGGAGATCGCCGCCGTCACGCCGCGCCGCATCGAAATCCGCGATGGCAAGATCGCGAAGCAGGTGGATGCGAAGCTGGCGGGGCTGGACCGGGTGAGTCCGACTGCGGACGTCAACCAAACCGTCGCGTGACCGATGAAAAATTCTGCGCGAAATCCCAAATCCCAAATCCCAAATCTCAAACAAATTCCAAACCTCAAATTCCAAACTGTCGCGGACTTTGCGGGTGGTGAATTGGAGTTTGGGATTTGGAATTTGTTTGGGATTTGGGATTTGGGATTTGGAGTTTGTTTGCCGTGAATCTCCTCAACTCCATCCTCATCGGCCTCAAGGAGATCTGGGCGCACAAATTCCGTTCGCTGCTCACGCTGCTGGGCATCGTGCTTGGGGTCGCGAGTCTCGTGGCGATGTCCGCGCTGGTGAAGGGCATGGAGAATGGCTTGCGCGCCGCGTTGATTGAAATTGGCGGCGTGGAGAAAGTGCGCGTCGAGGAACAGGAAATTCCGCCGGAGCAATTGCACCTCGCCGATCAATCCGTGGGCAACACCATCAGTGACGTGTATGCGTTGCGGGCCAGCGCGCCGCTCATCAAGAGCATCAGCCCGGAGATGCGGTTGAACCGCGGGGTCGTCACACGCGGCGGCAAAGCGACGCAGACGTGGAATTTAATGGGCACCTGGCCGAACGCGCTGGAGATGAACCAGCACGTCGTCGAGCACGGGCGGATGTTCAACGACATCGACGACGAGAACGCCGCGAGCGTCTGCGTGATCGGCACCGGCATACGCGACGAACTGTTCGGTTCGCCCGAAGACGTGGGGCGCGAGATCATTCCCGTCGGCGAATTGATCAGCGTGAACGGCCAGCCCTTCACCATCATCGGGATGTTCAAGCACTACGAGAGCGAGATGGACCGCAAGCTCCGCGAGTACGAAAAGAATAATCCCGTGAAGCAGACCGGCCCGGAGCGCAGCCGGGGCTGGGGCACGCGGGGCAGCGGCATGAGCGGCTTCGTGTATCGCATGAAGAACAACACCGTGTACATCCCTTTGCAAACGATGTGGGTGAAGTTCCGTTCGGCGAGCGGCACCAACGGCTCGCCCGACCCGCGCCTGACGCAGATGTGGATCAAGGTGGAGAGCATGGACAAGCTGGAGCCGGCGTTGCAACAGGCGCGCAACGTGATGCTCCAAACGCATCGCGGCATCGAGGACTTCGCGTTCCGCACGCAGGAAGATTGGGCGGAGCAAATCAACACGAACATCCGCAACGCGCGGTTGAGTGGCGGCATCATCTCCGCGATCAGCCTGCTCGTCGGCGGCATTGGGATCATGAACATCATGCTCGCGAGCATCACGGAGCGCGTGCGCGAGATCGGCATTCGCAAGGCCATCGGCGCGACGGACGGCAGTGTGTTCACGCAAATCATCGTTGAGAGCATGGTCATCGCGGTGCTCGGCGGTCTCGCCGGACTGGCGGCGTCTTCGCTACTGATTCAACTGCTGGTCATTCTTTCGCCCACGGAAAACACGCCGGTGATCACAGTGAACGCGATGGCGCTGGCCTTCATCGCCAGCGCGGCGGTCGGAGTGCTGGCCGGGCTGCTGCCCGCGATCAAGGCGGCGAAGCTGAGTCCGATTCAGGCGCTGAGATACGACTAGGGGCTCCTCATGGTAAATGACGGGTTTTTCGACCGGGAAAGCGCTGTCTGGGGGGAGACTCGGAAAGCTCAAAATGGGGTGGGCACCTTATTGAATTAGCCCCTTTTGCCGCTAAGTTGCCCCTATGTTTTATCCGTTCCGCGTCCGATACCGTATCGCTGTCTTGCTGCTGCTTCCGTTGCTGACGTTGTTTGCCCCCGCCAGCGACACCGAGACCACCGGGCTGGTGGCGATGCGGCGCGAGCGTCCGGCGATCACGGGCAGCGGCATCAACGTGGCGCAGCCGGAGGGCGGCGGGGTGGACCGGACGTTTGAGGTCAACCCGGTGCTGAATCCTTCCATCTATTTCACCTGGACCTCGACGTTGGGCACGGCCACGAATTTTCCCAACCTGGTGGGCAATGAATCTTCCCATGCCAACGGCGTGGCCACCCAGTTTTACTCGACCGACCCGCTGGGTGTCGCGCCGGGCGTGCCGCGCGTGGACAGTTATGATGCGGGTTATTTCGTCAACTTCATCATCACGCCCAAGGTCGGCATCGCCGGTCGGGTGGTGAACCAAAGTTTCATCGGGGGCGGCACGGAAAGCGCCTACGATTCGTACGCGACAAAGTTCAACGTGCTCTTCGTCTCGGGCATGGCCAACGAGCCGGGCACGCCGCCGCCCGTTCCCGGCTCCGCCTACAACGGCCTTGGCGTTGGGATTATCTCGGGGAGCGGGCAGTCCAGCATCGGCCCCACGGCGGATGGCCGGGCCAAGCCGGATCTCGTGGCGCCCCATTCTTGCTGCACCAGTTTTTCCACGCCACAGGTCGCGGGCGCGGCGGCGCTGCTGTTGCAAGCGGGCTCGGCGGATGAGGGCGGTGCCGGCACGGCCGTGGTGGCGACGAACGCAACGGTGATCAAGGCGCTGCTCCTCAACGGCGCGGTGAAAATGACCAACTGGACGAACGGCTTCCGCCGTCCGCTCGATGCGCGTTATGGCGCGGGCGTGTTGAACATGTACAACTCCGATCTCCAACTGCGCGGAGGCCGGCGCGTGGCGTTGGCCACCAACAGCGTGGCCCTCAACGCGGCGCATCCACCCACGGCTGAGACAAACAACGTCGCGTCGAGGCGCGGCTGGGATTTTGCTCAACTCAGCAGCCCGGCGAACAACGACCGGGTGGCGCACTACTACTTTCATCTGCCCGCGAGCAACGGCGCGCACTCGGCCACTGCCACGCTGGCGTGGAACAAAGGTTCGGGCGCGCTGACGAATCTCGAACTGTTTCTGTATGAAACCACCAGCAACACCCTCGTGACCTGCTCAACCAGCAGCGTGGACAACGTCGAGCACCTCTTCATTCCGAAGCTGGCCGCGGGTCGTTACGATCTCCAGGTGTTGTTGCGCGGGGCCGCGCAATCGCGCACGGAAAGCTACGCACTCGCCTTTGATTTTTCGCCGGTGAAGCTGGCCGCAGGCTTAAGCGGAACGAACGTCGTCGTGTCTTGGCCGGCCTCGCCGGCGGGCTTCACGCTCCAGGCGGCGACAAATCTGAACACGCCGATTTTCTGGCAGGACCTCCCCGCCACCAGTTCCATCCTGAGCAACGCGATGAACACCGTCGCGCTGCCGGCGGCGTCCGCGCAGTTTTTCCGCCTGTTCCGGCCGTAGTGTCTCCGGAGCGTGGATTTCAGGGTTATCTTTACCTGCATCTTGGGCCGTCCGTTTTTTTAATCCTGAAAGGATTCAGATCAATCAGCCCAGCGTGGCGTCGCGGTCCTCAGCGCGCCGGAGTGAGGCGTGAAGAATTTCCGGACGTATCGACGGGACGCGGCCCGGCGCGCTGAGGACCGCGCCGCCCCACTCTTTGAAATCCCGCTTGCTCTCCGCCCGCCCGCCGCGTGAACTCCGCGCGCGATGTGGCCGGCGTTATTAACCACCATTTTCTTTTCCATCTCCGCCGTGTGCGCGCAGCGGACGAGCAAAGTCCTCGGCGGCGTGGAGGCGAACTTCTGGCGCGTGCTGCTCGCGACCGCGCTGCTCGCGTTGTGGGCGCACACGCTCGGGCAGGGTTTGACCGGCCAAGCGTTGCCCATGTTTCTGCTCAGCGGTCTGCTCGGATTCGGTCTCGGTGACATCGCGCTCTATCAGGCTCTGCCGCGTCTCGGCTCGCGCCTGTCCATTCTGATCGTGCATTGCCTGGCCGCACCGTTCGCGGCGGTGACGGAATGGCTGTGGCTCGGCACGAAGATGACCGGGATGGAAATGGGCGGCGCGGCGTTGATCCTCGGCGGCGTGGCCCTGGCGATTGCGCCGGGCAAACATCTCGACCTTCCCAAACGTGTCTTCTGGATCGGCGTGGCCTACGGCGTGGTCGCGGCGCTGGGGCAGGGGATGGGCGCAGTCTTCAGCGGCCACGCGTCGCGCGTGGACGCGGCGGCCGGCACGCCTGTGGACGGCGGCACGGCGGCGTATCAACGCATTCTCGCCGGACTGGCGGTGGCGGTGGTGTTTTGGCTGGGGATGAAATTGAAAATTAAAAATGAAAAACTAAAAATGCCCACCGCCGTTTCGCCTCTCCACTCTCAACCCTCAACTCTCAACCCCGCTCGTCCCATCTGGCCCTGGGTCGTGGTCAACGCCCTCTCCGGTCCCGCCATCGGCGTCGCCTGCTACCAGTGGGCGCTAATGACCGAGAAGTCCGGCGTCGTCCTGCCCATCGTCGCGCTCACGCCGCTCGTCATCATTCCTTTCTCGCGCTACGTCGAGGGCGAGCGCCCCACGATGCGCTCGCTGGCCGGTGGACTCGTGGCGGTGGCGGGCGTGGTGGTGCTGCGGCTGGCGCTGAGGTAGCGGCGCGTGCCCCCGGCGTCCCACCGGGTGGGAACATGGTGAGTTCGAGCGCAGCTTGACCGGGGAGCAGCGTGCGTCGTCCGTCAGGTTCCACCCGGCGGGACGCCGGGGGCACGAAGCGGCGCGTCGGCAGAGCGCCGCCATAATTTTCCCCGTCCTCGTTTTTCAGATGGCGGCGCTCTGCCGAGACGCCGCTACGAGATGAAGGTGAAGAATTTCATTTCGCCCGGCGTCGGTTTTGCCTAAATCACTTTTATGAAATCACTCCACTCACTCTCGCGAATGCTGGCCGTCGGACTTTTGGCGGCTATGGTCGGCGGTTGCGCCACGGCGCAGGACCAAGACTCGCGCTTCGTCCCCCTCTTCAACGGCACCGACCTCACGGGCTGGCGCGGCGGCGACACCTTTGATCATCGCAAGCTGCTCGCCCTGACCCCCGAGAAGCGCGCCGATCAAATCGAGAAGTGGAACAAGTCCATGCTGGCGAAGAGCGACAAGACCGGGAAGTCGCACTGGTATGTCGAGAACGAGGAACTGGTGAACGACGGCTTCGGCGCCTATGCCACGACGGAAAAAGACTACGGCGATTTTGAACTGCTCCTCGAATACAAAACCGTGGCGAAGGCCGACTCCGGCATTTACCTGCGCGGCGTGCCGCAGGTGCAGATTTGGGATTACACCGAGACCAACAAATTCAGCATCGGTGCGAACAAGGGCAGCGGCGGCTTGTGGAACAACAGCGCGGGCACGCCCGGCAAAGACCCGCTCGTGCTGGCCGACAAGCCCTTCGGCGAATGGAACAAGTTCCGCATCCTCATGGTCGGCGCGCGCGTGAGCATCTGGCTCAATGGCCAGCTCGTGGTGGATCACGCGAACATGGAAAATTATTACGACCGCAAAGTGTCCGTGCCGAAGACCGGCCCGATTCAACTCCAGACGCACGGCGGCGAGATTCGCTGGCGCAACATCAAGCTGCGCGAAATCGGCGGCGCGGAAGCGAACAAGATTATCGCGAGCAAGGGCGGTCAGAATTTCGCCAGCATTTTCAACGGACGCGACTTCACCGGCTGGGAAGGGCCGGTGGACAATTACATCGTGACCAACGGCGCAGTGATGTGCCTGCCCGGCAAAGGCGGCACGATTTTCACGAAGGATGAGTTCAGCGATTTCGTCGTGCGCCTCGAATTCAAAGTCCCGCCCGGCGGAAACAACGGCCTCGCGTTGCGTTACCCCGGCAAAGGCGATACCGCCTACGTGGGCCTGTGCGAGTTGCAGGTGCTCGACGATGATTACGACAAGCTGAAGGGCAAGCTCGACCCGCGCCAGGTTCACGGCTCCGCCTACGGCATGGCCGCGGCGCAGCGCGGGTACCATCGTCCGGTCGGCGAATGGAACTTCCAGGAAGTGACGGTGAAAGGCTCGACCATCAAGACTGAGCTGAACGGCGTGGTCATCCTCAACACCGACCTCTCGAAGATTACGAACTTCATGGCGAACAGTCCTCATCCCGGCAAGGACCGCACGAGCGGACGTTTCGGTTTCGCGGGCCACAACGATCCCGTGGCCTTCCGCAACGTGCAGATCAAGAAGCTGTAGGCGCACGATCGCGCTCAGCGCCGCGTGTGGGCAGGCTTGCCGCCGCCGCGCCGTTCCGCCACAACACGGCCGTGCGAATCATTGGCGGCTCAGCCGGCGGACTCATTCTCAAAGCGCCCAAAGGACTCGATGTCCGGCCCACGCCGGACATGGTGCGGCAGGCGCTCTTCAACAGCATTGCTCCGCGCATCGAGGGCGCGCGCGTGCTGGAACTCTTCGGCGGCACCGGCGCGCTCAGTCTCGAATGTCTGAGCCGTGGCGCGCGCGAGGCTCTTTGCATTGAGCTTTCTCCCAAGCACGCGCGCATCATCGAGCAGAACTGCGCCTCGCTGAATCTGCCGGCGAACTCCTTCCGCGTGCGCGTGCAGGATGTCTTCACCGCGCTGCCGCAACTCGCGGCGGCGGGCGAACGCTACGACCTCATCGTCGCCGACCCGCCCTACGGTGAGAAGAACGTGGGCAAACGCTCCGAATCTTTTGCACAGCGCTGCCTCGATGATGAAACACTTCCGCGCCTGCTCGCGCCGGGCGGACTGTTCGTGCTGGGCCACGCGCGCCGCGACACGCTCACGTTGCCGCCGCGCTGGCACGAACGGAAATTCATGAAGCACGGCGATTCCATCATGCGCTTTCTGGAGGTGAAGGAATGAAAACTTTGACCGCTAAATTGACCACGGAAAACACGGAAGACACGGAAGCAAACGCGAAGGGAATGGAGCTGTTTTTCATTCCGTGTTTTCCGTGTTTTCCGTGGTTCAAACTCCCCGCCGCCCTTGCGGCCTTCTTGCTTATGCTCACGCCCATGCTGGCTGCGGAAACGAATGGTCTCGGCTCAAGTGACGCGCGGCTGCAAACGCTCGTGGAGGAAACCTTCGCCGCGACGTTGAAGGAATTTGCCGCCAAGAAACTGCAAACCAACCAGCTCGCCATCACGCTCGTCGATGTGCGGGATGCGAAGCAGTTGAAACACGGCAGCGCCCGCGGTGGTGTGGCGATTTACCCGGCCAGCGTGGTGAAGATGTTCTACCTCGCCGCCACGCATCGTTGGCTGGAAGACGGCAAGCTCGCCGACACTGTCGAACTGCGCCGCGCGATGAAGGACATGATTGTCGATTCCTCGAACGACGCCACGGCTTACATCCTCGATGCGCTCACCGGCACGACGGGCGGGCCCGAATTGCTGGAGTCGGAAATGAAAGTGTGGGGCGAGAAACGCAACGCGGTGAACCGCTACTTCACCGCGCTTGGCTACACGAATATCAACGCCAACCAGAAGCCGTGGAATGAAGGCCCGTATGGCCGCGAACGCGTGTGGGTCGGCGAGAAATTCGGTAACCGCAACATGCTGACCACGGATGCCACCGCGCGGCTGCTCACCGAGATCGCCCTCGGCCAATGCGTCTCAGCCCGGCGCAGCGCGGAGATGATGGCGCTCCACGCGCGCGACTTCACCGCTCAGGGCGCGGCCGATGATCAGGCGCGCGGTTTCAGCGCCGGCGGCCTGCCGCGCGACGCGAAGCTGTGGTCAAAGGCCGGCTGGACCAGCACCACACGTCACGACGCGGCGTATGTGGAACTGCCTGATGGAAGAAAGTTCGTCCTCGTGGTCTTCACCGTTGGTCACGCAAACGAGAAAAAAATCATTCCGTTCGTCGTGAAACAGGTGGTGGAGAAGCTGTGAATCTTCATCGCGAACTTTGGAGTCATCTGAAAGCGGCGCTGAAGCGACCGCACTCCAAACGCTCCGCGAGTCCAGAGGCGTGTTATGTTGCGCGCCAGCGTTTGGAGTGCGGTCGCTTCAGCGCCGCTTTTCTTCCGGGGCCATCGTGAATCTTCATCGCGACGGCAATCTGATCGAGGCGGGCGTCTGGTTTGTCTTCGCGCTCGTGTTGTTCCTCTACGCCTTTCGCCGCGAGCGGCGATTGCGTCCCACGCTCTGGTTTCTGGCCGCCGTCATCGTTGTGTTTGGATTTTCCGATCTCGTGGAGGCGCGCACGGGCGCGTGGTGGAAGCCGTGGTGGCTGTTCGTGTGGAAGGCGTCGTGCGTGTTGGCGCTGCTGCTGGGTTCCATCCGCTACAATCGTCTCGCGAAAGAGCCGTCTCGGAGCGCGGGCGTCCCGCCCGCCGGGCCTTGCGACGACGGACGGCGCGGGCGTGGATGAAAAGCGTCGGCCTTGGGAACGCCACGGCGGGCGAGACGCCCGCGCTCCGGGCCGGGCATGAGTGCGGAGGCGCCTTCGTTGTGGCCAGTAACATTCCCCGAATAAATCGTTGCGCGGCGCGGCGGACTGCCGAAACTCATTCCCGAAGAAAATTTATGACACCTACTGCCACTGCCGAAGGGCCGTCCAAAGTGACGGCAGACCTCAACCAACTCGACCAGCTTAAGAAATTCACCAAGGTCGTCGCCGACACCGGCGACTTCGCGAGCATCCGCAAGTATCAGCCCCGCGATGCCACGACTAACCCCAGCCTGCTGCTCAAGGCTGCGACCATGCCCGAGTATGCCGAACTCGTGAACAAGACCATCTCCGACGCGAAGCAGGAAGCCGCTGGCCAGGGCGCGCTCGTTCTCGCGCTCGACAAACTCTCGGTCGCCTTCGGTCTGGAGATTTTGAAGATCGTGCCGCACCGCGTCTCGACCGAAGTGGATGCGCGCCTCAGCTTCGACAAGGAAGGCTCCATCACGAAGGCGCGTTCGCTCATCGCGCGCTATGAGCAGGCGGGCATTTCTCGCGAGCGCATTTTGATCAAACTCGCCTCGACGTGGGAAGGCATCCAGGCCGCCGCAGAATTGAAGAAGGACAAGATCAACTGCAACCTCACGCTGCTCTTTTCCTTCGCGCAGGCCGTGGCGTGCGCCGAGGTGGGCGTGCAACTCATCTCGCCGTTCGTGGGCCGCATCCTCGACTGGCACAAGAAGAGCACGGGCAAGGATTACGCCGCGACCGAAGACCCCGGCGTGGTGTCCGTGACGAAGATTTACAACCACTACAAAAAGTTCGGCTACGAGACCGAGGTGATGGGCGCGAGCTTCCGCAACGTCGGCGAGATTCTGGAACTGGCCGGCTGCGATCTACTCACCATCAGCCCGGCGCTGCTCGAAGAACTGGCCAAGAGCAGCGCCCCGGTCACGCGCAAGCTCTCACCCGAAGCCGCCGCAAAATCCGATGCGCAGAAGCTGCATCTCGACGAGAAAACCTTCCGCTGGCAGCACAACGAAGATCAGATGGCGACGGAGAAGCTTTCCGAAGGCATCCGCCTCTTCGCCGTGGACACACTCAAGCTGGAGAAGTTCATCGCGGAGAAGCTCTGAGCGTTCGGAAAACTTTTTCGCGTGGCGGCGTCTCGGCAGAGCGCCGCTATTTTTGCTCTCGCGCAACTCCATCGGCAGGCCCGGAGGGCCGTTCAGAGATGAGCCGGTCGCGTGAGCCACCGGAAAAAGTTGGAAGGAAATCAGCCCCGTCTGGGGCGTAACAATGCAGTGGGCTGGGGGACGTCGTAGGAAACCAGATGCCCCGTGGTTCCACGCCTCCGAAGATCTTACCGAGGTCACCCCGTATTTGTCCGACCCCGGGTGCTGAACTGGGCGCGTGAACGATGCCTTGTCAACCAGAGCGGTAATTGATACTGCCGTCTCGTCTCAGCCGGAAAACCTCCGAGGGCGCGCCGCATTCCACTCCCGGATTTTTCGACCAACGCACAAACCAGAACGCACGCGATGAAAACGCCGCACGGCCCGCAAAGGTGAATCATGAAACCCTATCCCATCCAACTTGGAATCGCCGGCCCGAGCGCCATGTGGACGCGACCCGACACCGGCTCGTCGCCTGTCTCGTACGTTGCGCCGACGTTCAGCGCGGTGAAGGGCGTCTTTGAATCCGTGCTGCGCTGGAAGTCGGTGAACGTGCGGCCCACCAAGGTTGAGATTTGCGCTCCGGTGCAGTGTGTCCAGAACACTTCTGCAAACTGAAGATGAACTTCTACGCTCACACGGCTGACGATGGAAATGGCAGACGGCTGCCAGAATCCGAATGGCAATTGCTGAAGGACCATCTGCGGAATGTGGAAAAACTCGCCGGGGAATTCGGCGCTCCGATCGGACTTGCGAGCGAAGCCAGCGCCGCTGGTCGGCTTCATGACTTAGGAAAATATCGAGCGGAGTTCCAAGAATATTTACGGCAACAGCGCAAGGCTGGGACCGATACGCACCATGCGATTTACGGTGCAGCCTATGCTTTCCACCGCGAGTGGCTGCCGCATGCATTCGCAGTTGCCGGCCATCACGCGGGCCTTCCAGACCAACCGGACCTCCATCGCACGATTGATGGCGAAAGATACGATGCGAGGAAGCGGGCCGAGACGCTCGCGCCGGTTGCACAAAGCGAACTCGGACAATTGTCCTACTGTCCGTCAGCCAAAATCCAATCGGCGATTCAGGCCGAAGACGCACTCGCGCTGGAATTCGCCACACGTATGGTTTTTTCAGCTTTGGTGGACGCCGACCGATTAGACACAGCGCTTTGGCCAAATGCTGCGCCGCCCGATGACGAATTGGATTCCACCAGAGCCGATGGATTGCTGGACAAAGTCCTCCGGGAACGAGACCGGAAGCGCCAATCCAAGACCGAAGCCGAGCGTGATGCCGCGCTCAATCGACTTCGCAACGATGTTTTCGACGCCTGCCTGAAAGCCGCCTCGTTGCAACCCGGCTTTTTCTCGCTCACCGTGCCTACAGGCGGTGGCAAAACGCTCTCAGCGATGGCTTTCGCCTTGGCTCACGCGAAAGCGCATGGTCTCCGCCGCGTCATCGTTGTAATCCCGTTCCTTTCCATCATTGAACAGAACGCCAAAGTCTATCGCGAAGTGCTGGGCGGAGACGTCATCGTTGAACACCACTCTGCCGCGCCGGAAGTCGCCGACGTTGATGAGGAGGAAAAGACTGCGTTGGAGACGGCCACTGAGAATTGGGATGCGCCGGTCATCGTCACCACTTCCGTCCAGTTCCTCGAATCACTCTTTGCGAATTCCCCGGCCAAGTGCCGAAAACTCCATCGCATCGCCAAGTCCGTTGTCATCTTCGACGAGGTGCAAACGCTCCCGACGCACCTTCTGGCACCGGTGCTGAATGTTTTTCGGGAGCTTCAGCGCAACTATGGTGTCAGCTTCGTATTCAGTTCCGCCACGCAACCGGCTTTTCGCAAGACCCCGCAACTGTCGGACGGTTTCACGGCCGACGAGATGCGCGAGATTGCGCCCGAACCCGCCAAGCTGTTCCAAGCTCTGCGTCGCGTGGATTACCACTTTCCCAAGGCCGAGGAAAAATTAGACTGGGACCAACTTGCTCAAATGCTTACTGCGAAACATCAGGCACTCTGTGTTGTCAATCTTCGCCGCCATGCCGCGACACTCTGGGAGGGGGTTCGCAAGCAAGTTTCCGAAGATGAGAAGATGGCTGTATTTCACCTCTCGTCCTCCATGTGTGCGCAGCATCGGCTCGACGTGCTCGACCGCATTCGCCGACTCCTCGCGGCGGGATGTCCATGCCGACTTCTTTCCACTCAACTCATCGAAGCCGGCGTGGACGTGGATTTTCCGGTCGTCTGGCGGGCGATGGGGCCGCTCGATTCCATTGTGCAAGTTGCGGGCCGCTGCAATCGGGAAGGCCGCTTGCCCGACGGGCAGTTCGGCCAAGTCCATATCTTCACTCCCGCTGATAACGGCCTGCCACGCGGACGCCTTTACCAAACGGTCACCGGTTTTGCTGGCACGATCCTGGCCGGCACGAATTCGCAAGAATTGGCAACCAATCCCGCGCTGTTCAGCCGTTACTTCGGTATGATTCACGCCTTGCCTCAGCCCGAAGGGGACGCCATCCAAGAACATCGCCGGGAACTCCTTTTCCGTACCGTGGGCCGCGAAGCCAAGGTTATTGAAGATGACACCCGCCCGGTTATCGTGAATTACGGCGAGGCCAAATTCCTGATTTACGAAATCCAGAAGCGCCAGCGTAGTGCCAACGAACCACGTTTTGAAAAAACTGATCTACGCCGACTACAACGGTTCATGGTCAATGTCACCAATCGTCGTCCAACCTTCGATTACGACACGCTCACACCACACCTTGAACCCCTCCTTCCAGGTCTCGACCTGCAAGTTCTCAGGAGCGGTCACTATCACAGCGACCTTGGTCTGCTTGTCAGTCAGCAACGCCCATTGGAAGACTACAATCTATGAATCCTCAAAACCTTGTTCATCTCCGCGTCTGGGGCGATTTCGCCTGCTTCACCCGCCCCGAAATGAAAGTCGAGCGCGTTAGTTACCCCATCATAACGCCCTCCGCCGCGCGCGGTGTCCTTGAAGCCGTCTTTTGGGAACCGCAGATGTATTACCTCATCCACCAAATCACCGTCCTCCGTCACACCGTCGGCGGACACGAATACGGCAAGGGTAAGTGGGTGAGCTTTCAACGGAATGAAGTCTGCAAGACCGTCAACCTCAAGACAGCCGGAAGATGGATGCAAGAGCCTGCCGAGTTCTCTCCCATCATGGCTGGTGCTGGCAGCGGCAAGGGGAACATCGCCCAGCGAAACACGCTGGCATTGCGGGATGTCGCATACCTCATCAGCGCCGAAGTCTGTCTTTCGGAGTTGGCAAATCCTCCTCGCGACAATCCCCGGAAGTATCTCGAAGAATTTCGGCGTCGCGCCCGTTCCGGCAAATGCCATTACCGCCCATCATTTGGCTGTCGTGAGTTCGCGGCTGATTTCGACGGTGTAGAAAACCCCGGCTTGCTTGCGCGCCATTCTTGGTCAGAGGAAGACCTTGGCCTAATGCTTTACGATGTTTTCCACCCGCTGGAAAGACAGAGCGGGTTTGCTTGGTTCAACGCTTCGCAAAACTACGCCGAACTCGATTATGATCAATCCCTCGTTGAACCAGCACGCCAACGGGGACACTTCGGTAAACCGGTTCCGCCGCGTGCGTGCTTCTTTCACGCAAAGATTCTAAATGCTGAATTGAAATGCCATCCGGGGGAAGTTGCCATTCTGACTTCCCCGCGCTCCATCGGCTACAATTCCGACACCACTGCCTAAAACCTATGATCTTCCAAGCTCTCTACGAATTCGCGCAGTTCACCAACGCGCCGTGGGCGGACAGCTTCCTGACGAAGAAACGGTTGATCGACTCGCCTGAATTCGAGTCGGGACCAATTCACTGGCTGGTTTGCCTCGACAGCGAAGGACGGTTCAAAGGCTTTGAGTCGCTGGCCGATGTCGATGACTTCAAGCCAGTTCCGCGAACCCTTGAACCGAAAGACTCTGGCGAAATTGCTGAATTTCTCATCGAAGGTTTTGAAACCGTGTTTTGTCTTGGTGCATCGCCAACCGAGAAGCGAACGCCAAAAGGTGAAAAAAAACATCGCCACTTCTGGTCGCGCCTGGAGGAAGCTGCGAAGGAAACAAATTTGCTCGAACTTCAGGCACTTCTGGCCTTCCAGCGGAATTGGTCTGTCGGTCAACTTCCGCCGGGCATTACATTTCAACTCTACCAACCGCCCAAGGCGCGGGAGGGTAAGGAGCAGTGGATGGTTCAGACGACCAAGGGCGATATGGTTCCACTGCGCCTGAAGCCAACCGCACCTGCTAGGGTCTCATTCCGAGTTGGTGACCAGATACTGATTCAAAGCCCGACGGTTTTGGAGTGGTGGTCCACTTGGTTCGCCCAATGGCTTCAAGAGAAAAAGAACCAGTGCATTCAAGCCCACGGTGGAACGGGCATTTGTCTTGTCACTGGAATCACCGAAGCCGCGATTTCCGACAGCCATCTGCCAAAAATCTATGGTGTCCGTCAAACCTCGATGTTCGGTGGCACGCTGGTAAGCAGCGAAGCGGATGCCTTCCACTCCTATGGTTTGTCCACCGCCCGGAAAGGCAAGTCTGGAACTGAAAAGGACGCCAGTTATTCAAACGTCTCCGTCGAGGCTGCAATTGCTTACGGAAATAGCCTGAATTACCTGCTCGAACGGGATGAACACCATTTCAACGCCGGTTCGTTTTCCTTTTGCTTTTGGGCCAAGAAACAGTCCCTAAAATTCATCACCAACCTGCTCACCAAGCCGCAGCCGAAAGAGGTCAGAAGCTTCGTTGCCTCGCCATTCTCCGGGATTCCGAGAGATGACCTCAGGAAGGAACGCTTTCACAGCGTCACCCTGACTGGCAACTCCGGTCGCGTGGTTGTTTACCATTGGTTGGTGGAAAACCTCGACGAAGCCGGCACCAACTTGCAGCAGTGGTTCAGAGATTTGAACTTGGCCACGATTCCATCGCTCCCGGAAGACCAGCGAGCTTATCCGGCGATTGACGACCTGTGCCGCGCCACGGTGCGTGACCCCAAAGACTCGAATAACCCCAAGGAAGCCAACGCACAGATTGCCGATCTTCCGGTGCAACTTTACCGCGCGGCCATCGAGGGAACACCGGTTTCGCTCGCGCTCATTAAACGTGTGCTTCGACGCCTGGAGGCCGACTTGGTGAAGTATGGCGACCGCATTTTGGAAACCCACTTGCTCAAAGATGACGAAGGTTTCTTTCATGCGCAGCTTCATCCTGGACTCCAACAAGAATTCCGCAAGTCTGGCCAGCCCATACCGCCCTCCGGTCAGGCCCGGTTCGCCCTTCTTAAACTCATCCTTAACCGCACTGCCAAAAAATCTATGGAACAACATCCTCAACTCGTCGCAGACACCAGCGACATCGCCTATAACTGCGGCCGCTTGCTGGCCGTGTTTGACGCCCTTCAACAAGAAGCGCACAAGAAGCGCAACGCTGACGGCAAAGTCGTCAGTGAACTCGAAGGCCCCGGCGTCGTCGAACGCTACTTCGGCACCGCCTCAGCCACGCCAAACGCGGCGTTCAACATCCTCTGGCGACTTCACGTTCACCACTTGAAGAAACTGTCTGGTCAAGGCGACAAAGGCCGTGCAGCAGCCAACGCCATCGAGAGACGGATTACCGAGATTTGTGCGCTTTTCGGCCAGACGCTCGAAATGCGCACCAAGCGCACTGCGCCCCACTTTCCGCGTGTGCTCGACCTGCAAGCCCAAGGCCGATTCGCACTCGGATTTTACCAACAAAAAGCCGCTGCCGCTGGGGCAATCGCCAAAGCAACCGCGGAGAAGAACAAGATGAAAAACACTCAACAATAACTCAGCACATCCAAAACAAAGCTATGAACAATGACATTCTTACCAACCGCCACGACATCGTTCTGTTGTTCGAGGTCACCAATGGCAACCCCAACGGTGATCCCGACGCGGGCAACATGCCGCGCATCGAACCCAACTCCAATCGCGGCCTCGTTACCGATGTGTGCCTGAAACGGAAAGTGCGGAACTACGTCGCCGAGTTCGGTCAGCCTGATAAAAAAAGGGAGGAGGGCGACAACGGCTTCACTTTGCTAATCCGCCAAGGCGCTGTGTTGAATAATGAAATCGGCAAGGGAATCGAAGCGGCGACCAAATCTGTGCCAACAAACGCTGCAAAGGATTTAAAACAGAAGGCAGTAAAGGATTGGCTCTGCCGCGAGTTCTACGACGTGCGCGCCTTCGGCGGCGTGCTTTCCACCGGCGACGAGCTGATGAAAGGCTCCGCTTGGGGTCAGGTGCGAGGACCGGTACAGTTCACTTTCGGACAATCATTTCATCCGATCACTCCCATTGAGATCACAGTGACCCGTTGCGCTGTGACTAAAGAGGAAGACGCGGCAAGCGAGCGCACGATGGGCCATAAGCACATTGTTCCTTACGCGCTTTACTGGGCCAAATGCTTTATCTCACCGGCATTCGCTGACAAGGATAAAGGCACCGGCTTCACCGACGCCGACCTCGTTCTGCTTTTCGACGCGCTCAGTAACCTCTTCACCCACGACCACTCGGCCGCCCGTGGCGACATGATCATGCGGGGCATCTACGACTTCGAGCATGTTGGAACTCAACCCGAGGCCAACGCCGCGCAGAACAAGAAAGAAGCCCGCCTTGGTTGCGAGCACGCCCATGTTCTTTTTGAGGGCATTGAAGTTAGTCTGAATAAAAATGCGGACGGCACTGAAAAGGAAGCCCCGCAATCCTTCGCCGATTACAAAATCGTCAACCGCTGGGATTCAACCGACACTGGCAACAAGGAAAAGGACAAAGAGGGCAAAGAGCAGGACAGAAGCAAATCATTGCCCAAAGGCGTTCAACTCCACCTGCGCCACCAGACCCCGATGCGAACCATTCCGCCAACGAGTTAATCGAACAACTTTAACCCAATCAAAAATTCAAAATTGCCAATCGTCAATGAGGATGATTTCTCTATGAGCATTGCCAGCCTTGTCGCCCGGCGCGTCTCGAGGCATACTCCGCATGAATGAATTGGATCCAGAACATCGCCCGCTGGCGCAGTCTGACGCCGGAAGCCAAACTCCGCCTGCGTTGGGAAGCGATCCCGGCGGACGTGGCGCAGAGCATGGCGTTCGAGGGGGAACCGGTGCCGCTGGAGACGATTCGCGCGCTACTCGACCGGATCGAGCCACCCGCTTTGTTGAAACGACCCGCGGAATTCTCAGTTACGCGCAGTTAGCTCCGCTGCTGGCGGAACGGGTGGCCGCTGCCGAAACGGAAATCTACCGCGAGTTTTTCAGTGCCCGTCCACTCGATGAATCGCTCCTGCTCGATCTTCACGCTCGCATCTGTGGCGACCTGGTGCCGGATTGGGCTGGGCGCTGGCGTTCCATCGAGGTCGCGGTGGGGAAACTGCACCCACCGCCGGCTTACAGCGTCGCGGGACACATGCGGGATTATGCGCTCGATCTTCAGACGCGTTGGCAGGGAGCTTCGCAAACCGTTTCGGACCTGACGCTGGAATTTTTGAGCTACGCCGAAGGGCGGTTCCTTTCCATTCATCCTTTCCAGGATTTCAATGGGCGCACGATTCGTCTCTTTCTGCTGGAATTGCTCCGTCGTCTTGACCTGCCGCGCGTGGTGCTCGCGGTTGAATCCACCGCGGAACGGACGGTTTATTTCGCCGCGCTGGAATCTGCCGATCAACGCGACTTTCGTCCTTTAATGGAAATCTGGCGGCAGAGATTCACGGGAATTAAACCTGTTCAGTCGGCATGAGCATGGATGGAATTTCTCATCGAGAGACCGCGCCGGCACCCATCGAACCGTTGCCGTTGAGCCTGCTCAACGATTATCTCTACTGCCATCGCCGGGCGGCGTTGAAGGTCGTCGAGGGCTGGCGCTCGGCCAACGAGCACACCAATCGTGGCGACATCGTTCACGAGCACGCCGACCTGGCTGGGTATGAAGTCGCCAAAGGCGTCATGCTGCTCCGCGCCTTGCCTGTCTGGTCCGAGCGGCTCGGTCTGTCCGGCAAGTGCGACATCGTGGAGGCCGTTCCAAGCGCGGAACGCGGAACGCGGAGCGCAGACCTCATGGCCAAGACTTCGGCCGTCGGTGGCTACACCTCGCTGCTCCCCGTCGAGTTCAAGCTTGGGAAGCGTCGCCAGTGGGCCAATGACGACGTGCAACTTTGCGCGCAGGCGCTGTGTCTGGAGGAGATGTTCGGTGTCGCCATTCCGCGCGGTGCCGTCTTCCACGCCGACAGCAAGCGGCGGCGCGAAGTTGAGTTCACGGCGGAACTGCGACAAGCGACGGAGCACGCGATTGGGAAACTGCACGCGCTGTTGCGCGAATCCACCGCGCGCATTCCGCCGGCCGTCTTCAAGCCGGCGTGCGAGGAATGTTCGCTCTTTGACCTTTGCCTGCCGCAAGCCACCTGCGCCGAAAGCCGGGCGAAGCGTCTGGCCCGTCAAGTGTTTGAAATTTGAAATCTCGAATTTGAAATCACAGACTGTGCAATCGGCAACCAACACCTAACCCAGTATCAATCATGACCTACGAACGCTTTGAGGACGTGCCCGTGTGGCAGAAGGCCGCTGACCTCTATGAACAGACCGAAGAGCTTCTCGAACAGGAGGCATTCAAGGCTACGCGCGGTTTTCGCGACCAGCTCGACCGCGCGGCGCTCTCGGTGTCCAATAACATTGCCGAGGGCTTCGAGCGCGGCACGACCAACGAGTTGCTGGCGTTCCTTTACATCGCGCGCGGCTCGGCGGGGGAAGTCCGCTCCATGCTCTGCTTGAAGGAACGTCGCGCCGCGAAGGCGGCCTGGCCCGCGAATTTGAAATCTCAAATCTCAAATTTGAAATCGCTGGCCGAGTCCTGTTCGCGCCAGTTGCGTGGCTGGGCCGATTCCCTCCAGAACTCGGACATCAAGGGCCAGCGTCACTTGAATCAGCGAACGCGCGAGGAAACCGAACAGAAGAAACGGGCCGAGAAGTTTCGCAAGGAGAACCTGCTCAGGCTTCCGCCCGGCCATCCGCTGCGCCAGGACGCCGAGGAACGAGGCGAGATCTGAATTTCAAATCTCAAATCTGAAATCTCAACATGCCAGACATCCAACAAAACACCCTCTACCTCACGACCCCTGCCTCCTACGTCGCGCGCGATCATCTCACGTTGCAGGTGAAAGTGCCGCTTCGCGCCGACGGCTCGCCCGTGACGACCGAAGATCTGAAATCTGACCTCTCAAATTTCAAATCCCTGAGCATTCCCATCCACCACCTCGAATCCATCTGCGTCTTCGGCCCCAGCACCATCAGCCCGCCCGCGCTCGATCTGTGCTGGGAACACGGCGTGGCCGTGAATTACCTCAGCGCGTCCGGTTACTTGCAGGCCCGTCTGACCGGCGTGGCGGATACCAGCGTCACCCTGCGCCGCACGCAATTCCGCGCGGCGGATGATCCATCGAAGTGCGCGGCCATCGCGCGGCAGATCATCGCGGGCAAAATCCAGAACGCCCGGAACAGCCTGCTCCGCGCGGCGCGCGAAAACGAGAACGAGGCCGAGCGCGTCAGCCTCCAGACCGTCGTGGATGCGCTCGCCCGGCAGATTCACCTGCTGGCGCAATTTGAAATCTCCAATTCCAAATCTCAAATGGACGAAATCCGCGGCACCGAAGGCCTGGCTGCGGTCCACTACTTCTCCGCGTTCAGCCTCGCCCTCAAACAACAGCGCGAGCCGTTCGCCTTTTCCACGCGCTCCCGTCGTCCGCCGCGCGACCGCATCAACTGTCTGCTCTCGTTTCTCTACGCGCTCGTCCGCCACGATTGCATCGCCGCGCTCACCTCCGCCGGGTTGGATCCGTTCGTGGGCTTCCTGCATGTGGACCGCCCGAACCGCCCGTCGCTCGCGCTGGATTTGATGGAGGAATTTCGCCCGTGGCTCGCGGATCGTCTGGCCATGACGCTCATCAACCGGCAGCAGGTTGGACCCTCGCACTTTGTCGAACGCGAAGGCGGGGCCGTGGAATTCACCGAGGCCGGTCGCAAGCTCGTTATCAAGGCGTATCAGGAGCGGAAACAGGAGACGCTGACCCATCCGCTGCTCGACCAGAACATGCGCGTGGCGCAGTTGCCCTTTGTCCAGGCGCGCGTGCTGGCCCGGCACCTGCGCGGCGACATCCAGGACTACGTTCCCTTCGTGCCGAAATGAATTCCGCACTCCACACTCCTAGTTCCGTACTTTGATTATGCTCATCCTCGTCACTTACGATGTCGCGACCGTCGAACCGGCCGGACGGCGGCGGCTCCGCCGCGTGGCGCGGGCCTGCGAGGATTACGGCACGCGCGTGCAGAAATCGGTCTTTGAATGCCAGGTCGGCCAGAAGGAATGGGTGCTCCTGCGGCAGCGCCTGCTGACCGAGATCAAGACCGGGGAAGATTCGCTGCGTTTTTACTTTCTGGATGAAAAGGCGGTGGCGCGCACGGAGCATCATGGCGTCGCCAAACCGGTGGATTTGACCGAGCCGCTGATCCTGTGAAGGGCGGGCCGCGAACCCCCAGTGCCGGGCGCGAGACCGGGCGTTCGCGGTGTCTGGGAGCCTCAATGTTTCCAATGTGCGCTTCGTTCTTTGACAAGATTCCTGCTGCGAGTTGCGGCTTAAACTCGCCACGTTCGCGGCGAACGTGTAGCAAAGCCCTGCGGTCACGGCGTTGAACGGGGCCGCGGTCGCCGCGTGCGTAAGCACGCGGCGCGGATTGAAACGCGGACGGTTCTTCGCGAAGTAATCGCCGGACTCGCGTCGCCGCGTGCGTAAGCACGCGGCGCGGATTGAAACTGGTGCAAGTCATCGGGCTTGGCCCATGCTTCCAGTCGCCGCGTGCGTAAGCACGCGGCGCGGATTGAAACCGCACTACAGCGTGCGGCATCCCGAACTCTACGGGTCGCCGCGTGCGTAAGCACGCGGCGCGGATTGAAACTTGCGGATGCGCGCATCGTGCCTCAGCTCGTGTAGTCGCCGCGTGCGTAAGCACGCGGCGCGGATTGAAACAGATGCCCCACTCGATGAGCGGATACCAATTCACGTCGCCGCGTGCGTAAGCACGCGGCGCGGATTGAAACGTCGTCGTATGTAGATTGGTGGGCGCGCGGCGAGGTCGCCGCGTGCGTAAGCACGCGGCGCGGATTGAAACTGGGCTACACGGCGGCGAGTCCTAGAACTCGTCAGTCGCCGCGTGCGTAAGCACGCGGCGCGGATTGAAACAGTGGGGCAGGCCCTTGGCGACGGTGCGGGCGAAGGTCGCCGCGTGCGTAAGCACGCGGCGCGGATTGAAACCGGCGCAATGACCGCCGCCCGCCCCTCGCGCGTGAGTCGCCGCGTGCGTAAGCACGCGGCGCGGATTGAAACAACGGGTGCAGCAGCCCCACGCCTCGCGCGCCCAGGTCGCCGCGTGCGTAAGCACGCGGCGCGGATTGAAACGCGCCCGCAGGACACGGGCGTGCCGCTCAGTCAAGTCGCCGCGTGCGTAAGCACGCGGCGCGGATTGAAACACCATTTGCGCGTCGGGATAAAAGTTGCGCTCCCAGTCGCCGCGTGCGTAAGCACGCGGCGCGGATTGAAACATCCTTGCGGTCTATCCATTCGCGCTCGTTGTAACGTCGCCGCGTGCGTAAGCACGCGGCGCGGATTGAAACTCTGAAGGTGCCATGCTCGCGGGCGGGGTGGCGAGGTCGCCGCGTGCGTAAGCACGCGGCGCGGATTGAAACAAACAATTTCCCGGCGAAGAATTGCCGCTGGAATGTCGCCGCGTGCGTAAGCACGCGGCGCGGATTGAAACATACAGCCACGCGATTTGATCGCGAATCTCAAAGCGTCGCCGCGTGCGTAAGCACGCGGCGCGGATTGAAACCATCAGCACGCGGAAGGCGCGGTCGCGCTGGATGGGTCGCCGCGTGCGTAAGCACGCGGCGCGGATTGAAACGTCAGGTGGAAGTGGTGCCGGCCGCCGTGGCCACCGCGTCGCCGCGTGCGTAAGCACGCGGCGCGGATTGAAACAGCGCGGGGAGCGCGGCGGGGCCGTGGGCGCATCGGTCGCCGCGTGCGTAAGCACGCGGCGCGGATTGAAACATCGTCACGAACAATTCGACGACGAACCAGTTGCGTCGCCGCGTGCGTAAGCACGCGGCGCGGATTGAAACCCAATGGGCACGGGCGCGGGCTGAATCGTCGGCGAGTCGCCGCGTGCGTAAGCACGCGGCGCGGATTGAAACCCGCAAGCGCGCCACGGGGCGCGCTTCACTCTATGTCGCCGCGTGCGTAAGCACGCGGCGCGGATTGAAACGTCGGTTTCCCGAGGCGTGCGCGCTGCACCTCGAGTCGCCGCGTGCGTAAGCACGCGGCGCGGATTGAAACTCCGTGGTGATGAGCGTGGGGTCAGTGGTTGGTTTGTCGCCGCGTGCGTAAGCACGCGGCGCGGATTGAAACGGCGCTGATCCCACTGCGGACGTGTCGAGCACGGGTCGCCGCGTGCGTAAGCACGCGGCGCGGATTGAAACCGCGCGCACGCCGGACACGCCGCCGACGTGGTGAGTCGCCGCGTGCGTAAGCACGCGGCGCGGATTGAAACGGCATGTTGCCGGCATTCCGCCCGCGAGCCGGGCGTCGCCGCGTGCGTAAGCACGCGGCGCGGATTGAAACCCGCCCGTGAGCGTGGAACGCCTCCGGGGCGGCAGTCGCCGCGTGCGTAAGCACGCGGCGCGGATTGAAACCCCGTGCGGCGGATTAGCATCACCGCGCCCGCGTGGTCGCCGCGTGCGTAAGCACGCGGCGCGGATTGAAACTGGGCTTCGCGGCGGCGCGTCCTGAAGCTGGTCAAGTCGCCGCGTGCGTAAGCACGCGGCGCGGATTGAAACCGCCGCCGGACAACCGGACAACTGGCAGGGCAACGTCGCCGCGTGCGTAAGCACGCGGCGCGGATTGAAACGCACCCTGCTCAAGCTCCAGGCGTGCGACCTGTTGTCGCCGCGTGCGTAAGCACGCGGCGCGGATTGAAACACCAAGCGTTGGCTTCCACTGCTACAATCCTCAGGTCGCCGCGTGCGTAAGCACGCGGCGCGGATTGAAACGATGCGGGCGACGTGCTCAACCTGTCGGCGCGGATGTCGCCGCGTGCGTAAGCACGCGGCGCGGATTGAAACTTCAGCCTCATCGGCACCCTGCTCGCCGCCATTTTGTCGCCGCGTGCGTAAGCACGCGGCGCGGATTGAAACCGTTCCAGCACGGGCAGCTTCGCGAGTTTGTTGAGTCGCCGCGTGCGTAAGCACGCGGCGCGGATTGAAACATCGCCAAAGTCCCCGGCCAGTAATTCACCGGCCAGTCGCCGCGTGCGTAAGCACGCGGCGCGGATTGAAACACTTACGGCACGGCAGCGGCCACGCCCTACAGCAGTCGCCGCGTGCGTAAGCACGCGGCGCGGATTGAAACCCGCCCGGTGCAACCGCCCGTTGGCGTCGCGCCGGTCGCCGCGTGCGTAAGCACGCGGCGCGGATTGAAACCGGATGAGCGAGGCCGACGTGATGCGTCAGTCGAGTCGCCGCGTGCGTAAGCACGCGGCGCGGATTGAAACATTGCGGCACAAGTCGGCTGCTCGGTTTTTCTGGGTCGCCGCGTGCGTAAGCACGCGGCGCGGATTGAAACACAGACAACGCGCGGCTCGCGCTGGGATTGCGAAGTCGCCGCGTGCGTAAGCACGCGGCGCGGATTGAAACGCGAATCGTCCGCACCGCGCGGTTCAAGTCAGCCGGTCGCCGCGTGCGTAAGCACGCGGCGCGGATTGAAACTGCATCTGGAGCGCGCGATTCTTCGCGTTCCACCCGTCGCCGCGTGCGTAAGCACGCGGCGCGGATTGAAACCGCGATGAAAATGGCCCCGCCCTGCCACTGGTCGGTCGCCGCGTGCGTAAGCACGCGGCGCGGATTGAAACTCCACGCCACCGGCTAATATCCAACCAGCCCTCCGGGCCTCAGAACGGTTCACAAATGCAGATGGGGCCACAGGTCCGCCGGGGCCATCTTCAAATTGATGATGAATTTCCCGAACTCGCCGAACCGCGCGCTCACTTCGTCGAAGCGCATCTCGTACACGATTTCTTTCAGCGCATCGACCTGATGGGCCATGAGCGTCACGCCCCATTCCCAATCGTCGAGGCCGGTCGATCCGGTGATGAGTTGCGAGATGCGTCCGCCGTACTTGCGCCCGACACGCGCGTGGCCGCCCATCATTTTTTTGCGCGCGTCGAAGTCGAGTGAGTACCAGTTGTCGCCGCCGCTGCGGCGCTTGGACATCGGGTAGAAGGCCATGACTTCCCAGTCCGGCAGCTCGGGCTGGAGGCGATACAGTTCGTAATCGGCCTTGCGCTTGGCGAGTTCGGCCCAGCGTTTTTCGTAGGCTTCGCTGCCCGGCTCCAGTTTCTCGGCGACGAGCGTGGCGCGGTTGTCGTCGTCGGTGGCCATGTAATCAATCAGTTCGGTGACGCTGAAGTAGGAGTATTCGCGGACGAGCGTGCCGGCGGGAAAACAGTATTCCAAATCGCGGTGCATCTGCGCGAGCGCGCCGAGTTCCGCCGCGTAGAGGATGAACGCGAGGTCGCCCTTCGCGCCGACGGTGGCGTAGCTGCGCAGCTTGGGATGCGACGCCGCGTTGTTCTTCGCCGCGAGCGCCTCGACGCGCTGGAGCGCCTGCGCGGATTCGCCCGGCTCGAGTTGCGACCAGCAGTAGCGGTCAATGGAGTAGAAGAGATGCAGCACATGGATGCCGCGGTCGAGTTTCACAGTGGGGATGGTCATGGTTTGGGAAAGTAATCAGTGGGACGGTAATCAGTAATCAGTACTCAGCTTTCGTGCAGGGCCTGCTCAATGAATTGCGTGAGGTGCTGGAGAATGGCGGTGTCGGTGACGACGAGATTGGCCCCGGCGGCAACGGCGGACGGATGCGACGATTCATCCGCGCTGAAAGCGATGATGGGAATGTGGGCGGTGCCCTGGTTGCCCCGCAACGCCGAGAGTTGCTCCGTGACGGAGGTGCGTGTGGAACTCAGATCGATGAGGGCGAGGAGCGGCTTGTGCTCCTCGGCGGACATGACGAGCGCAGTCGGATCGTTCACCGTCTGCACGCGCCAGCCCGAGTCCTGGAGCCGGTTCGCGAGTTGCGAGCCGGGCAGCAGCTTCTCGTAGCAGAGCAGGGCCAGCGGTTTCGTCATGTGCGCGCGAGTGTGGGCCACGGATGCGGGCATGGCAAAAAAAATTCGGTGAAGCCGTCGGAGGCGATCTGCGCCAAAAGTTTTGTTACCCGGAGCGGGTTGACCGGTTCGTGTGAACAGGTCGTTGCGCCAAAAGTCGGTGTTACCCGACATGGACAACGATATGAGCCAAAAAACCAAACACGAAGTG
>Ga0163150_10000306_pt1 | contig 92729 bp, 63 predicted proteins | sample OliLakLV19P2IB_FD_148628 | JGI IMG/M metagenome (GOLD analysis project Ga0163150, IMG submission 148628) | Freshwater microbial mat bacterial communities from Lake Vanda, McMurdo Dry Valleys, Antarctica - Oligotrophic Lake LV.19.P2.IB | ecosystem: Environmental > Aquatic > Freshwater > Lake >... | reverse complement strand
AATCCTTTGTAAAACATTCAGATTGCAATCCAAGCAACTGAAGCATCCGTGCGAATACTCTTGCAAAGGCAACCTCGCCTTTGCTTACCCCTGCTAAACTAAGCAAGAATTGTGCCTAATACTGAGGCAAAGCCTCAGAGCGTGCCACCCTAAAACGTAAAGTTGACAAAGCACTAGTCTTCGCTTTTGACATTCTCGTTTGGCTTCTGAGGTTCGTCTGCTGAACGCCACCGAGGTTTGCGGCGGCGGGCTTTGGGGTGATGGGCAGGTGTTAATCCGGGGGCTAGCTTTTCGTCGAGGATATGCGAAAGCGGTCGCGAGGCCACCTGAACTGTCGCCGCTTCCAGCTCGCCTAACTCCAAACGACGGACTTCATTGAGGTCAAACTCGACTTCTTGTCCAGCAAACCATTGGTCAGGCTTGGAGGGGCCGATGACCGTTGAGTAGTGAAAAAAGATATCGTTTCGAAAGTTATCAGCTCGAATGAAGCCGAACTTTCGATCATGGATCAATTTAACGACCTGACCAACACGCATGACTGAGATTGCTCGAAACTAGTTCAAATGTGGCGATGATGGGAGCGAATCGAGGCCAATGACAGATTGAACTATAAATCCGCCGACCCGACGCATTCCCTTTATCCACATATCATAGTCATCAACAAAGACCAAATCAGGGGAAGCGGGCAATGGATACCAAATTCCTTCTGAAATCTCTCGTTCGAGGACTCCCGGCTTCCAAGCGGAGTGACCGACCAGAAGCCGATAATGCTCGGGATCTACCAGGGCAAGTTTTTTTAGCGTATCGATGTGGGCTGCCAAGTAAATACCGCTCTCGCTGCCACTATCGGCTAACGATTCCCGATCGTGAATGGCGACGACTGGACCTGAATTAGGACCGCCAAAATTTAGATAGGGAGGCGGATTGGCCGTCTTGGCTAATCCATTGGTAAGTTGCTCCCAAAGCGGGGTAACATCCAACGAAAATGGGCGATTCAAAACCACGCCAATCGATTGCTCACTGTCGTGCCGAATCATCAAGCAAACCGACCGACCATACAATTCATCCTCTACTTGCGGGGCGGCAACCAAAAGCGCGCCCTCCAATGCAAATTTGGGAGCTACACGAAAATCTGGATCTGAGGGCGAGAATCGGTTCATTTGGGATCGCTGTTTGGAAAACTTACGAAGAGGATGACAAGTACAAGGCAGTTGAAGAGCTAGCTAGTACGAGGTATACGCAAATACGGTGCCAGAACCGGAAATGCATTCTGCAACAAGGCTCTAGTTCGACGGTCGTAAGTTCGACCCCCATGGCCTTGAGCCATGGGTGAAGGAGCTTAGCAGCTAAAACAAAAGCCACGCCGCTCCCCCATTCCCTGCATCCCGCCGCCGCCTCCGGCGGCGGGATGCAGGGAATGGGGGAGGTACTTTCGCCTACGCTCGTTTAGCTACTAATCTTATTCACGAACCAGACAAGCTGGTTGGGGTCTAATAACCGAACTTAGGACAGTCGAACTAACGTGGATTATTCATCGGTAAGCTAGTTTTCGTCCTAACACGTTGCTGCTTACGCTTCGGGTTATGAATAATCCAGGCTAGACGCCCCCGTCTGCGTGATTAGTCTTATTGAGAGTCCATCCCGCCGCCTTTTACTCGAGAACTTCGCCATGCGATTCGTGATCAACGCCTTCGTCATCTTGTCAATTTCGTACTTGGCTATCGCAACCCAAGCCCAGGAAAATCCCGCCAAGCCATCGGAAGCCCCCGCTTCTGAACCAGTCGTTGTTGCCGCCGACGAGAACTCGACCGAGAAAACTGTCAAAGAGAACCGACCCAATAGGGCCGCCGAAAAGAAGTCGGAGAAATCCGCGCCCAAGGGTAAAAGTTCGAGTGGCGACAAAGCAACGCCAAAATCCGAACCGCAGGCACCACCGGCCAGAAAGCCGTTGACGAACTTCGGCTCGCTTACTCATCCCCAGATCCCCGGGCAACCTTGGCGGATTCATGACCTTAAACGTCGTCGACCCAATGCGATCGCGCCGGGCGTGATCGATTCGATGCCACCGGCCGACGCGCGAGTTTTGTTCGATGGGACGAATCTCGACGAATGGTATCAATTGGGTGGTGAAGAAGAGCTCTACGAAGCCCAATGGAAGATCCAAGATGGCTACTTTGAAATTGTGCCTCGAACAGGCTCTATCCTCACGTTGGATAGCTTTGAATCTTGCCAGTTGCATATTGAATGGTTTATCCCAGAGGGAACTCAAGGTGCCGGTCAAGGGCGTGGTAACAGCGGTATTAAACTGATGGAGCGGTACGAAGTTCAGATCCTCGATTCTTATAAGAGTCGGACCTATGCTGATGGCCAAGCAGCCTCGATCTACGGTCAGTATCCGCCGCTGGTCAATGCGACTCGTCCTCAGGGGGAATGGCAAACCTACGAAATCGTTTTTGAAGCTCCCCGATACGAAGAAGGGAAGATGGTTCGCCCACCTTATATCACTCTTTTTCACAACGGTGTCTTGGTGCATAATCACCGAGAGCTAGCTGGTCCGACCGGGCTTAGAGGGAGCCCCAAAGATTTCGTGCCGCCAGCCGCTCCGATCATGCTTCAGGATCATGGAAATCGAATTCGATTTCGCAATATCTGGATTCGAGATTTATAACCCGGTGCGCAGGCGTCTCGCCCGCGAACCGCGCACTTAAGCTATCGCGAGCTCGACGACGCGTTCTCTGCCCGATCGACGGTGATGCAGTTCTACTGTCGGAAGATGGCCGCCACTGAGGAATACCGACTGCGCCAACAAGCCGGACTTTGTGCGCGGTTGAGATGGGGGGAAGCTGAACGTCGAGCATCGCCACCAGCGTCGGCGAGTTAATTGCCATCCTTCGTTAGGCGAACCTTTGAAACGCAGCTTGGTGAGTTTTGGCAATCCATTCCAGGATTCAGCTATGAATACTGTTTCACCATCCGCAGTTTCGGCGAACCACCAGGGCAGCCATCGCTCTATCATCGGCCCAACTACGAGTTCAACGTAGTAAACGATCCGACGCTGCGTCCAAAAATAAACCACGAGGCAGATTGAAAGCAGCACAAGATTCAAGAGCGTAGCGACGAGTGGGCTCCAACAATAGAGACCTATCAGGCCGATACACAGCCCTTTGTTCGTCACTTCAACCGTCGCGTCAATCATTGGGATCGGCGTTAACCAGATCACCAATTCGCAAAAAAGCTTGACTCCGTTGATGACTACGATGTTGATTGCTGAAGCGATGGCCATCGCAATATCCAAAGGAATCGAAGCGATCCCTGAAGACAAATAGATCGGTACGAAGGACGCTGCCGACTCAGCGATATCGCTTTCCGCGCTGGCCAATACTCGCATTGCAATTACGATGATCACCACCGAGTAGGCTTCGAGCTTTTCTGCGGCCAAGGCAAGTGGTTTGCTGACTTTCGACAATCGCGGCAAGCTCGAAACCATCGTCAGGACAACCATCGTCCAAAAAAGTGCCGGGTTGTTCAGCGGACTCGAGGCATCGAAAATCCCGCTTCGCTGCTGCAGCCATTCAGGTCCATAGGTTGCGATCCCCGACAGACATGCCAATCCGAAAAATGGCGACAAAGCGATCGGCGCTAGCGGCCCCAGCCATTCCACCGCCGAAATATGTTTCGCAATTTCGTTGCTCGAATCGAGCACCTTCTGATCTTCGAGTGACGGCGAGGGGAGTAATCGATCGTTCTGCGAAGCGCGAAGAGGCATGTTCGCTACTCCAAAAATGAAGAACAAACAGAGCAGACAGCTCAATCGCTTTAGAGAACCCATGGTTACTTTATTCCGAGCGAACTTTCGATGTCGCGAGCTCGACGATCCAAACCAGACCCGCGCGGCATCGAACCTATTTTGGATTTGAGCATCGCTTGTTCTCGCATTTCCGCTTTGTCGGTACTCTCGCCGTCCGAATTCGCCCGTTGTAATCCGACACAACCGACCTGAAAAGGCAATGCAATACAGTATACGATCACGAGAAAGCGGGTTAAGAATTTGTGCATCAACGGAAGGCTCCTGTTCGCCAATAAGATGAGCAATCTTTGCGTGTTGACTCCCTTGCGTCCATAGCGTTTTGCAGGGCAAACCGGGCTATCGAAGCCCTGAACTGGGTGTTTTCTTGTAGAAACATACGGTTTTGTCGCTTTTTTCATGCGAAATGGGGCTAAACCCAGTTGCAATTTACTGTCGAAGCCGTTTAATCGTGGCCACTTGGTTGTTTTGCTTGAGACGTTTGTCGCTCTCAAGAATTTAAAGTTCATATTCGAAAGGGATTGACCAGATGGCTAAAGCAGCCGCTAACAAAGAGAAGCCGCTAACAAAGTTGCAGTTATTCACCAGCCTTGCTGAAACAACTGGAATGAACAAAAAGCAAATTGCTGAAGTTTTCGAGGCTCTCAAGGGAGAGATCGGCAAAGCTGTCGGCAAGAAGGGTCCTGGAGTCTTTACGATTCCTGATATCTGCAAAGTCGTTCGCGTGCAAAAGAAGGCATTGCCAAAGCGACAAGTTCGGAATCCGCAGACTGGCGAAATGCAATGGGCAGAACCGAAGCCAGCGTCGACAACCGTCCGCTGTCGACCACTGAAGAAGCTCAAGGATATGGCTTAGTTCAGTAGTTCCTCGCTACACTTGTTTTTCATATTTGGCGGCTTCAGGCTTTGCCGGTCGCCTTACGCAAGTAGCTCCACCTTCAGACTCGTAGTTCCGCCTTTAGGCGGCTACTACAAAATTTGTGAGCCGTCGGCGCTAGCCGCAGGCTGTCGATTTAATGACCAGCAGCAAGGATTTCGTTTAACCGTCAGCCGAAGGCGTACGTCAAAGGCCACGAGTACGCCGTCGGCTAACTGTTAAACAATTAAATCAACAAGCCGTTAACGCTTTCGTCTCACGACTTTAGTACGGCCGCACTAGTGTCTCACGCGAGCATCCAATGTCGCGTAGATAACTTTATCTTGGAGGCACGTTGCAACATGATTGGCTCCGCGAAAATCGCTGCCTAGCGTATGTCGACTCGGAACGGAGATCACATGGGCACCCGCTCGAATGCCGGCTTGGCTCCCAATACTGCTGTCTTCGAGAACGAGCATGCGATCGGCGGTAGTGCCCATTCTTGACGCTGCTAAGAGATAGATATCCGGTGCTGGTTTGCCTTGCGGGACATCGGCTGCGGTCAGTACAAAATCGATTCTTGGCAAAACGCCAGCGAATCCCAGAGCGGTTTCGGCAAAAGTGCGTGTCGAACTGGTCGCGATACAACGAGGCAACGACAACCTGTCCAATTCGTCCAGCAACGACATTAAACCGGGCATCGGCTGAACACGATCGGCAAGAATGCCATCGAACATCGCCGCGGATTCTGCCAATAGTTGCTGCCAGGAATCGCTCAATCCCTCGGCCTCTATGAGCACACCAAAGGCCTGCGGTGCGGGCAAGCCTGTCATTCGACGGCGCACGTCGTCGCGATAGTGTTTTCCCCGACGAGCCATCAACGCGTGCCCTACCTCTTCGTACAGATCTTCGGTATTCAAGGTCAAGCCATCCATATCCAAGGCGACCGCCTGAATCCAACGATTCTGATTTTCTATCAACTCAGCAACAGACATGATATACTGGGGGCGTCCTGGTGGTGCGCATCGTGGCAAAGATGCAATTATAATAACTTGCGTTTAGTCAACGGAAAGGCGAATTGATCATGAGTCAAAATCCAATCATCCCTACTCAAGCAGTATCGTGCGATATCTGCCAAGCCGATCGTCCATCTCCATCTCGGAGAAAATTTCTTGCAGCCTCCGCTGCAACCGCTTCGCTTTTGGCTTCGTCGCCAAGCATGGTATTCGGAGGAACAACCGCCGAACAGTCGGCCGAGTCCACCATTGCTGAACTTTACAAAAGTTTGAGTAGCGATCAACGCAATGTAGTCGCTCGCGAATGGACCGATCCATTGCGAAAGAAGGTCAATGCAAATTGGCACGTTACAAAACCGCTTATCGGTGGCGACTTCTATACTTCGACTCAGAAGTCAATGGTCGAGTCGATCGTCAAACAGCTTACCTCTGAATCGGGTTACGAACGATTGAAGCTACAAACCGAGGACGACGATGGTGGTATCGAGGCCTACAGCATGGCTTTGTTTGGAAAGCCCGGCGACGAAAAATTCGAGTGGATGTTGACGGGTCGACATCTAACGCTTCGAGCCGACGGGAATTGCCAAGACAAGATTGTCTTCGGCGGACCTGTCGTTTACGGACACGGCGAAGAGTCGACACCTAAGGCAAATATTTTCTACTATCAAACAGAAAAAGTGCAAAGCGTTTACGAGTCACTTACGGCCGATCAACGCAAACTTGCTCTTGTCTCCAGTGCTCCGCCCGCCGAAGCAAACGTTCCAACACAAGGTCCTCAGGGCAAGTTCCTAGGTCTGCAAATCTCGTCGCTTCAGCAAGAACAAAAGACGCTTTTCCAAAGTGCACTAACCAGCATCCTAAGTATGTATCGAGACGAAGATACTTCTGAAGCCACGTCGATTTTGGAGCAGAGCGGTGGCGTGGATAATTTACGGATCGCCTATTTCTCGAAAAATGATTTGCTCGATGATGGAATTTGGGACATTTGGAGAATTGAAGGACCATCGGCTGTGATCCATTTCCGTGGTGCTCCTCACGTTCATGCCTACATTCATATTGGGATTCCGAAAGCCTCGTAATGAAGATCCTGCTTCCCTGTCCAGCTTGCCAAAATCCGTTGTCACCTCCTCGTCAAGCAAGCCAATCGGCGGTGTTGCGTTGCTCGCATTGCGGGCACTTGCTGTCGGCCAACGCCATCGTTGCCGATGATGACCAACTAGAAGGATCTTGGGAAGTCATCGAGGATGCAGGCTCCGGAAACTTTTTCGCGTCGTTCTTCTCCTTGGAAGCTTCCGACGCTTCGTCGGTAGCGACCAATGAGTCGAACAGCCCATCCGATGAAGCGATGGAAACACCATCCTCCGAAGTTCCTCAGTCCAATGAATGGGAAACGCAGTCGGCGACGATTCCGTATGACGAACCGCTGGAAACCGATGACGAACATCGAATAGGTGACAAACGTTCGTTATCGGAAATCGTCGCCTCGGGAAACGATGTAATCCCCGATAGGGAAACGTTACACGATTGGCCAATGTCAGTTTCCGATGAACCGTGGCTGTCCGGTGCCTCGGAAAATTCAACAGAATCTCGAACGCTTACCTATGATTTCGCGACCGAAGGCGAAAGCCGTCACGACGATTCCGATGAAGAACTCCTTGAATTCGAAGATGAGATTCCGCCCGAGGGGATTTCAGACAACGACGAAAAAGACTTAACGGACGAAAATGTTGAAGCGGGCATCGGCGAGAACGAAGAAGAGAGTCTTGAATTTGAACCGGATGCAGAGCCGTACCGATTGGCTGACGAATCACCGCCGTCGAAGGCGGCTGACCTTCTCGGAAGTTCAAATCTAAAGTCCCGCAGTCGCAAGCAAAGTTCGCCTATCGGAATGATCGTATCAGTTATCGGAGGTGGTTTTGCATCGATACCGATCGCAATTCTATTGATTTGGTATTTGCTCGGTACCGATCCTTTCGCGACCGGACCTATCGTCGCTCAGTGGGTTCCTTGGATCGTTCCGACACAATTTCGCGGCAGCCCTTCGGAACCGCTTCCAGAATTAGCCGCGTCGAGCTCAAAACGCGCAACTCAAAACGAAGCACCATCGTCAGGAAAATTGCCTCCGATCGGCGGGCTAGAGGCAAGCACTTCAGCCACGGAACCGTCGCTTGCGACCACTTCAGTCCCCATCGAAGAACCGACTCTCGGAATGTCAATCGCGACGACGATTGAACCAACACTATCGCTTGAGTCGGTAGCGACAGAATCTACCGATCTGACGAGTTTGACTAAGCCGAAAAGCAGCACTCCAGACGTCGATCCAGTCATTCAGTCGCTCGATCAGCTCGCCGATGCGATCAACCGTCTCGATCTCGACGCTCCGGAGTCGACATCGATGCTCTACGGTGCTCTCACGGCGTTTGGCGAGCGATTAGCGGAGAAACCTAGTTCGGAAAACGAAGACGTATCGTGGCGAGAAAAAGCCGATACGGTTTTTGAATCGATCGTCTCTAGTAAGCCGATGCTGTTCAAGTTAAAGGAGTTTATCCAACGCGATCGATCGCTCTTTCCCGATGAGCAGTTGAACTCGGCGGATCGTATTCCCAGTGTCGATGTCGTCCAGGTTGGTGCGGTGGAGAAAAAAGACGTCCACGATGTATGGTCGATCGCCGGTCAATTTCAACTCGAGCTAAAATTGCTCCCGTTCCTGGTTCCGCATGCGGTCAATGTCCCAGCAGAACCTAAAGCTGCATTCCTTGTCATCGGAGTCATCGAACCCGCGAGCGACTCAACTCCAAAAGCATTTAGCGCGCTTTATGCCAAGCAAATCAAGTAGTGGATCTTGTTAAAGATCCCTAGTTATGTGGAGGTTTAACAACCTCCACTACCTTCGATGAACGGTATTGGGGTTAAACGCTTCCTGTGTCAGTCAAATTATGACTAAGGTCGGCCGAGCCAATTGGTCGAACGATTGTCGCGAATAGCCGTCCCGGTTTTGGTCAAAAGAATATTGGTCGACAATCGAGCGTACGCTCCAATCGTAACGTCGGTGCTTGGTTGGGGTGATTTAGATTTACTCTGAATCGCCGATTTGGATGGGTCCTTTGCACTGGCCTTTTGAACGATCAACTTTGAACCGAGTGGCCAGTCGTGTCCTTCATTCATCCGTGTATCCTTGGGTTAATATCGACTATCGAACAACTTGTCCCGTGACAACACACTCCGCAACAAAACTCTCTCCGAGGTCGGTCTTGATCAGCAGTGACTGACGGAAATCGCCACTGGCTCCGTTTTCGCCATTGAAGGCAAAAGGTATCACATGCACTGGCTTGGCGTCAGTCGGGATTTTGAACGCGAAGCGTTCGTCAGTGCACTGGATTTCGGTAATCTTGAACGGCTTTTTTCCCTTGACGATGAAACGATCTGATTTGGTTTCCCCATTTGTCACATCGCCGATCGCAATCTGGCTTGGCGTAATCGAAACCGGCGCTACGACTCGTGCCGTCGTAGGTAACGAGAACTCGCTTCCGGAAGGATCATCGGTGACCACGGTAAGCTCGTCCTGAAGCTCCCCGACCGGAGCCGTTTCGAGAATCGTCACGTGCATCGTGTACACACTGAGATTTCCTTGTCGTTTTACCGGATCGAGACGAACGCTCAGGAAATCACTATTGCCGCGAACATCGAGAACGCTCCAATTGGAGCGACCCGCGTAGGAAATACGAATGGGCATTTCTTTCCTCGAACCAACCGGCACTTCTCCAAAGTTCACTTCACCCGGTTCGGTAACAATATCCGATCGAATATGACCGTGGACGGTCAATTGAATTTCGGCATAATAGGGTTGATCGATTACCACGGTAATGACCGCATTCTTATTTCCGATGAAGGAACGAGTATTGAACTGGGCAACCAGCTCGGCTTTTTCCCACGACTTGATAATTTTTTTGTTCAAAACCGGCTTGGTGCAACCGCAACTACTTCGAAGGCTGGCGATATGAACATCTTCTTCATAGATGTTTTCGATAACGAACGCATGCTCAGTTTTCGCATTTCGGCTAACCGACCCAAAATCGTGGTTGGTTTCCGCAAACATTTTCGCTGCCCAAGTTTGGGCAGACGCCACCGTTGCCCAACCGGAAGTCACTGTCAGTATTGCTGCATAGAGAATTGAAGTCGACCAACTTCGGTACTTGAGAGCCCGTTTTTTTCCGATGGAGATCTGCACGACTTCAATTCCTCCGCCTAAGCACAGAAAGACAGCTACTCGTCTGTCGATTGAATCGACACCCGTTAGTTTTTCGGCATCCAAAGCCCAATGCTTAAGCTCAATCTAAGAAGTGAATCGGGCGTTGTCTTCCCAATCGCCCCAACTCCCCCAGAACGGCGTTGAGCGACAGCGTTTCAGGAACGCTAGCGATCTGGTCGTTAGGTGGGGGTCGTGGAGGTTGTCAAACCTCCCTGCAGCGCGGGATCTTTAACAAGATCCACTACCCTAAAGCAGATTCGTTGAACGGTATCGTGATTAAACGACGTGTTTCTTAAGTTGGCGAATCCATTTTGGGATCGCTTCTTTAGGCTCTTCGTCGGCTTCATATTCGAGCGCGACCCAGCCACTGTAGCCGGCGTTTCGCAGTATCCAGAGGACTCGGTTGAGATCGGTTTCTTCCTTGATACCATCCGGTGCGATTTCAACTTTGATCTGGGCATTGACGGCGTAAGGAGCGATCTGAGCCAACTCAGCGTAAGGGTCGGATGACGAACGGAAGTTGCCCGAGTCAAAGTTCACAGCCATCGCTTCGGAGTCGACTTGGTGAACGATGGAAAGTAGACTTTCGGCAGTCGCGGTTACGCCGCCATGATTTTCAAGAGCTAGCGTCACACCCTTCGTCGCCGCGTATTCGCAAGCTCGCTGAAGATGACCAGCGCAGCGTTTCAAGGTCTCGTCCATATCGGCACCATTCGGAAGTTTCCCGGCAAAGACACGGATCGCCGAAACACCTAGGTCCGAATAACGGTCGATCCAGAGCTTGGTGTGCTCGAAATCGGCATCGAGTCCAGGGCCGTCAGGTTGACAAAAGTCATTGCGAATGGCTCCGCCTGAAATCGTGATTCCAGCTTTCTGGCTATGCAGTTTTAGTTTTGCAAGTAACTCCGCGCCAAAATGTTCTGGGAAGTAATACGACGTGAGTTCGGCTCCATCGACGCCAAGCGAACGGCAATAGTCGATGAACTGAAAAAGATTCATCGCTTGCTCGCCGCTTTTATCGAATGCCATATACTTACGCATCGAGTAGGCAGCTAGCGCCAAACGAAGGTGGCCGGGTTTAGGGCGCTGAAAAGCCGGAATCGCCAAGACGGTCGATGAAATCGAGGTCGGTAAGTACAACGATACGGTTGAAAGTCCGACCGCTTTAAAGAGGAATTCCCGTCGATGGGTCGCATTGGATGTGTGCATTTTTAGCTCGACTTTGTCTGGTGAGAGAGTTGGTATTTCCATACGTCGCGAATAATCGCCTCGATATCCTTTGTCGGGCAATATTGAATCTCGTCTCGCAACCGCTTCAGGTCTGGTACACGGCGGCGAATATCTTCGAAGTCTTTATCATAAGCGTCTGAATACGTCTGGTGTTGGATGGATGCTTTCGGATTCACCATCGCTCGGACTCGTTCGGCCAATTCGAGAATCGTCAAAGGTTGATCGGATCCGATGTTGTAGATCTTCCCAAGTGCGGCAGGCGTTTCCGTTAACTTGACAACCGCTTGAATAACGTCGTGAACATGAGCGAAGCATCGCTGCTGCAGTCCATCATCGTGGACGACGAGCGGTTTTCCGGCAATTGCCGCATCGACAAATCGAGGCAAAACCATCCCATACGTACCGGTCTGTCGTGGTCCGACAACATTGAAGAATCGACCGATAACGACCGGCATCTGATACTCACGCACCGAGGCGAGAGCGAGGAATTCATCGATCGCTTTGCTGATTCCATAGCTCCATCGGGGTTTGGTCGTCGCACCAAAGACCAGATCGTCTTCTTCGTTCCATACGCTTTTGGGGTTCTTCCCGTAAACCTCGCTGGTACTGGCTAAGAAGAAAGGAAGACGACGACCTTGGGAAGCTTGCTCGCGAAGTCCTTGCAAAAGAAGTTGCGTCGGATAAATATTCCGATGAATCGATTCGCTCGGGTGCTTAGCGATCAAGGCGACGCCGACGGCAGCCGCCAAGTGATAAATTGCGTCTACTTCTCCACAAAGCTTCCGAACGAGTTCTGGTTTACCTAAATCCGCTTGGATCAATCGCAGTCGTGGGTTGCTGGCAAGATGGGAAAGATTGGACGCTTGGCCAGTACTCAAGTCGTCGACGACCGTCACCGATTCTCCTCGTTCGAGAAAAAATTCGGTCAAATGAGAACCTATAAAGCCAGAGCCGCCAGTTACGAGAGCATGCATAAAGAGTATTGGTCCGACGGTTATGAAATGGCTGACTTTTCCAGAATTAGAAACATTCGTCCGTAAAGAATAGTCGAAGATTCGACCAAAGAGGAGAGTTCAAACCGACTTCTGTTGGCCACTTAGTAAGTAAAAGCGATTGCGTGGTGGCAATTTTTTCTTGGGAATCCGTCCATAAGGCGTGAAGCCATGCAAAACTTGTCTCCCGGTTTTGAACGATAACGGCTAAACTATTCCATCATCACAGCCATTTTTGGCTGGATTTGAACTTAAATTTTGGAATAGCAAGCGTGGCGAAAGCTTCCAGCTTGCGATGGATTCGTTGTCTCGCACACGGAAATAGGGTTTGTGAAAATGATCTTCGCACACTTGGTTCGAAAAAATTACTTATCGCTCGTCGCACTGATTGCATTGATTGCACTGACGTCGACGACTATTGCACAAACAACCAAGACCAAGCCCGGTTCCGTACAGGGTCCAGTGCAGAAATCGACGCCGCCTCGCAAGCTAACCGAAGCTGAGAAAGCTGCCCAAGCGGTATTGAACGCCTATACCGACGCCGCAAATTTTCAGAACAGCGGGTCGTACGCTCTGGCCATCGAAGCCTGGGAGAAATTGCTAAAAAGTTTCCCCAACGATCCATTGGCATCCAAAGCCCGTCATTATCTCGGTCTCTGTTATCTCAGACGCGACAAAGCTGATTATGAAACGGCGATCAAGTACCTGAGAGCGGCCTTAGAAGATCGCAAGCTGGAGGTACGCGAAGAGTCGTTGGTCGAGCTAGGGCGGGCCTTATCACAAAGTGCAATGCAGACCGACGCATCGTCGAAAAAGAAAAAACTCGAAGAAGCCTCCAAGGTCTTCGCTGCATTTCTCGAAAGCTATGCCGATGGCAGTTACGCCGATCAAGCTTTGTTTTCTGCCGGCGAAGCAGAGTACCAGCTAGGCCGCTACGAGCGAGCTGCAAATTACTACCGTCGCTTGACCGATTCCAACCAGCCAGCGATGACCAAATCTGCCTTGCGACCGGATGCCCTTTTTTCGCTTGGAGTCGTTTATGAGGAGCTGAAACAAAACAAGCTCGCGATGGAAGCCTATGAAGCGTTCTTTAAAAACTACTCCAAGAATCGATTGGCCAATGATGTTCGATTGCGGCTTGCAGAACAATACTTAGCCCTGAACAAGCCGACCGAAGCAGTCGAACTTTTTGCGAAAGCAAGCCAAGAAGACAATCGAGATTTGCAGGATTATGTCCTCTATCGATATGGCTATGCGCTAGCCAAAGCTGGAAAATTTGCCGAGTCGTCCAAAGTCTATAAGGAGCTCGGCGAAAAATTCCCCCAATCGCCGTATGCTTCTGGTTCCGCCTTAGCAGCCGGTCAAGCGTTGATGCGTGACAAGAATTTCGATCAAGCAGCCGTCTACTTTAAGAAACTGCTAGCCAATCGAGATGAAACAGCGTCGGAGGCAGCCCACCTGCTGTGCCAAATTGCCATGATGCAAGGCAAAGCCGAGTCTGCGGTACCGATCGCTCGAGACGCGCTTGAATGGTCAGCCTCCAGTCCGCGGTTTATCGCCCTCAAAATGGATCTTGCTGATGGGCTAGCGTCAAATCAAGCCACGCTTGCCGAGGCCAAGTCGATGTATGAGCAAATCGCCGTCGAACACAATGACGACGCCGTCGCGCCTCGAGCGGCCTACAACGCGGCTTTTTCCGCATTGCAGTCTGGCCAGCTTGCCGATGCGAAACGATGGAGTGAATTGTTTGCCAAGCAATATCCGCAGGACGCTCTCTCGCCCGATGTTGCCTATATCTACGCTGAATCCACATTGCAGTTGGGACAATTCGCCGAAGCAGCTACCGCCTTCGAACAGCTTATCGCCGGCCAGAAGGACAATCCGCTTCGAGGTGCTTGGGAATTGCGACTAGGTCATGCTCGCTTTATGGCTGGCGACTTAGACAAAGCCATTTCGCAAATGATGGCGTTGGCAAAGGATGCCAAAGAGAAAACGGTTCGCGCCGAAGCTTACTTCTTGATCGGGGCAAGCTTGATGAAGCAAGAAAAATTCAGCGAGGCCGAATCGGCATTGCAACGCAGTTTGGAAACGGCCCCGAATTGGTCGCAAGCCGACGAAGCTCTCTTGGTTCTTGCGCAAGCCCAACTTCGAGGCGAAAAATCGAAAGATGCTAAGAAGACACTGGCTAAGCTGTTGAAGGATTACCCCAATTCAAGATTCAAGCAGCAGGCAGAATTTCGTGTTGGACAAATTTCGGCTTCGTTGGGCGAATTCGATCAAGCCATATCGAGCTACGATTCGGTACTCGAAAGCAATCAAGGCAAGAATGTTAAAGAAGTCGCCGCCTATGGCAAGGCATGGGTCTTGATGCAGAAGCAAGATTATCAAGCGGCGATCGAACTATTGAAGCCGCTTACTCAATCGGATCGGCAAGATGCGATAGCGGCAGAAGCTCGACTGGCGCATGCGATTTGCTTGCGCAATACCAAGAAAGCCGCCGAAGCCGTCGCCGACCTTGAACGACTCGTCAACGAACCATCACCTGCCGTTCCACAGTCGAAGGCGCTCTACGAGTTGGGACTTACCTTCATTGAATTGAAGGAGCACAAAAAAGCCTCGCAAGTTTTCAACCGATTGCTTTCGGAATTTCCAAAACTCGACAACATGGACAAGATTCTCTACGAATACGCATGGGCTTTGAAAGCGCAGGGGAGTCTTAAGGAATCTGCTGACGTCTTCGCAAAACTTTCATCCGCCTATCCAGATAGTCAACTCGCAGCCGAAGCCGACTACTACCTTGGACAAGGCGCGTATGAAGAGAAGAAATTTGATCGAGCCGTGGTCGCGTACACCAGTGCCGTCACTCGAACGAAAGACGCGGAACTTCAAGAGAAGTCGCTCTACAAGCTAGGTTGGGCTTACTACCAGCAAAATGATTTCGAACAGGCCGCCGCTCAGTTCGCCAAGCAAAATCGCGATTTCCCCAAGAGTCCCTTGAGCATCGAAGCCCTATTCATGCAAGGTGAATGCATGATGAAGAAGGATCAATTCGCTCAAGCTTTCGAGCTTTACAAGCAAGCCAGAAAATCGATCGATTCGCTCGCCGATAGCGAACTGATCAGTGAACAAGTTCGAACCTTAACGTACATTCATGGAGCTCAATCTGCGAGAGAACTTCAGAAATGGGAAGTCGTCGATGAATGGCTCGGCGTCTTCTTCAAAAAATTCCCTGAATCCAATCAAAAACCATACGCTCTCTACGAATCAGCCTTCAGCGCACAAAGCCGTCGTCAGCCAGAACGGGCAGTCAAGCTGTATACGGAAGTCGCTGAAAGCAACCGCAATGAAATCGGGGCGCGTGCTCGATTCATGATCGGTGAACTCTACTTTGCCGAACGTGACTATGCCAAAGCGATCACGGAATTCGAACGCGTCGTCTACGGGTTTGGAGCGTCGCAAGCGCCCGATGACGTTAAAAATTGGCAAGCTCGAGCGTCGATCGAGGCGGGACGATGCAGTGAAGTATTGATCGGCAAATTAAATGGGAGTGAAAAAGCGGCCGCCGTTCGAATGGCAAGGAAGTTTTACGATCATGTCGTAAAAGATCACCCGACGCACCCTTTAGTAGCCCAGGCCGAAGCACGGATCGAAGTACTAGAAAAGCTTTAGTTCGATTCTACTAAGTCGTGAGCCGAACTTGCTAGCTTTCGTAGCAGCACGCCGCAAGGGGGCTGCTGATTTAATCGCCAACAGCAAGGATTAAATCAACAAGCCGTCCGGAGGAAGCGAAGAAAATATTCGATATACACCGGGTGGCTTGTGCGTTTTGAAGCTGCGCGAAGTGAACAGCGACCAATCTTTTCCCCACCGTCACGGCTTTTTGCGATATAATCTGTGGAGTTCTGTTCGCCAGTCATTGCCCGCAAGGTTTTCGTACGTATGTTATCGAACGCAAGTCGTTATCAACGAATTTGGCTAATCGTTCTATTCGCCGTATGGATTGGCAGCAACGCAACTGAGAGCTTGGCCCAACGTTCGGATGCAAAGCAAAACCTAGCCTCGCCGTCCGAGTCTGCTCCCGTGGATCAAGCCATGCTCCAGAATCTTGCGAATGCCGCCAGAGCACCCAAGGTAAGCCAAGCAGTCGACTCCACCCCCGGCATCGATTTTCTGAGTTTGCTCGTCAAGGGCGGCGTCTTCATGATTCCGATCGGCCTCGTGAGCCTTGTCGCACTCATGTTCATCTTCGAACGTTTGATTGGACTCAGGACCGGAAGATTGCTTCCACGACAGTTCGTACGAAAGATGGTTCAATTGTCGAGAGAGTCGACATCGCTCGATCCACGCGAAGTTTACAAGCTGTGTATGAATTATCCATCGGCTGCTTCCCATGTGGTTCAGGCTGCGTTGCTCCGCGTGGGTCGTCCTCAACAAGAAGTCCAATCGGCAGCTACCGAAGCTAATCAGCGCGAAGCCGACAAAGCCTATTCGGGTGTCCGATGGCTTCAGTTCGCTGCTGGCGTCGCTCCGCTGTTGGGATTGATCGGAACCGTCTGGGGCCTGATTCGCGCGTTCCATGATTTGACGTTGCTTGGCCCGTCACAGAACCGCGCGGATTTTCTTGGCCGAGGGATTTATGAAGCCTTGGTAACGACACTGGCTGGTTTAGTCGTCGCGATCCCTGCTGCAGTGGCGGCTCATTATTTCGAAGGACGTATTCATCGCGTTTTTCGAAATATCGAAGAGCTGGTCTTCTCCTTAGTACCAAAATTCGAACGCTTCGAAGGGCGAGTTCGATTCGATGAGATCGGTCGCGAACTCGCGGCACGCAATATCGAGATTCCGAAGAAGCCATCGAGCGTGAATGTCGAAGAATCAAAAGTGCACGCTGTACCGCCCGTTCAAGCCCCGGCCACGGCTCCCGGCCAACTGTATGTGCCGCCATCAGGCCCGGCGCGGAAGTCCATTTACAAACCTTAGTATCGATTCACTATGCCGATCGTTCTCAAGAAAAGCCGTGTACTCGATTCGCTCAACATGACTCCGTTGATCGATTGCGTCTTTATCTTGTTGATTTTCTTCCTGGTCGCCACCCGATTTGCACAAGAAGATCGCGAGTTGCCCGTTCAGTTACCATCGGCGCAAAGCGCCATACCGATGACGATGGAACCTCAGATTCTGACAGTCGGAATCAACGAAGAAGGCAGTTTCGCGATCGACGGAAAAATGATTCCGATCGAAGACGTCGAAGTGACGATTCGTCAAGCAGTTGCCGATAACCCTATCAATCAAACCGTCATCATTCGAGGCGACAAACGCGTCCCTTTCCAGCATGTCGTCTCGGTAATGGATGTTTGCCAACGATTGAAAGTGCCTACTTACAAAGTAACTACGACGGCCCAAGAGTAATGGTCCTAACGCATTAAGGTCACGATGAGCGGTTTTGAATTGGACGATTTTCCACGTCGAAACTCTCGACATCATGTTCACAAAGGACTGGTGATGGACTTGGCCTTGCTGCTCCTTGGCGGCAGCACACTTTGGTTGGCTTGCCGCTATCTATCGTTCGATGATACGCGTCCGCTCTATAACGCCTGGACCTATCTCGTTGCGATACCGATTGGGTTACTGGCAGTCGATTGGCTGCTGCGATCGATTGTTAGTCGATTTGTAGAACGAACGCTCCAGTTGGCTTTTCTATTGAGCATGCTCGTCCATCTGCTAATGACGATGGGTGCGGTCAACCTCATGCTTTTCGCAAACTCTGAGTCTGATTTACCGGAAGCATTGGTGTCCATTCAGGCTGCCCAAGAGCAGCCCAGCAGCGTGCCCGAGTACGTCCACAATTCCGAAAACTTAAACGCCGCAAAACCCGACTATATGCGACCTGTCGAGACCGCTGAAGCTGAAGCGGCCGCTAAAGAGTCGACCAAGCAAGATATCGAGCATCCATCGATAGTCCCCAAGCTAGCAGCGACTCCCGATGCGGTCCTAGAACCCCCCACAGCCCGCATGGAGAAAGCCAAGAACGAAGTAAAAGTCGCCGAGATAAAGTCCGAGAAAGCAAAATTAGAAAAGCCGGAGCTGGCTAGTTTTGAACGCGAAACTCCGAAGCCTATCGACATTCCGCCCTCGAAGGATCTCGCCAAGAGCCCTCATGAATCGCGAGACGATCTCGCACCGACGGAATCCGAATCGCCTAAACGCGAAACGAAATCGTCGGTCGAGGTCGCTCAATGGAAGCCAATGGAACCGAATCCGATATCGTCTTTCGAGCCCAAACTGGAGCTATCGAAGGCCCCTCGACGAAAACCGAGTAAAGATTTTGAGCTACCTGCGATTGAAGATCGAAAGATCGAGCTAGCTAAGCGCGATCTGACGCGCGAAAGCGCTGCGCGATTGCCAGATTCTTCCAGCAGCCGAGTGCCGTTATTAGACTTGCCAAACTCGTTGAATGGCGACATTGCCAATCAAACAGCGGCCAACTCGCTTGATCGTCCTTCCGATCCAGGCGATTCATTGAAGTCGATCGGTAACCGTGAGCTTGCATCGACAATCGGCGGTTCGATCTCCAGTGCCGCACTCGAAGGATGGGCGGAAGCGGGCGCTTCTACGATCCGTCCTGGCGGCGGGTCTCAGCCGTCAAGGCTTCCTTCGCGATCCTTAGGGTCCTCGACTCTTGAAGACGTTCAAATTTCAGGTACTGGGAACAGCCCACGCAAAACTGAGATCGGTCGCAACTCAGCTCCGACTTCGCACACGGCCATTCCCGTACCCCAGGGCTCCATTTCTTCGATGCAAGACGAACAAAGTCAGGAGTCATCGAATGGACTTGCGGCATCAGAATTCGGTAGCGAGAAACGCCAAACGACCAACCAAAAATCGGGGAGCCAAGAATCACTTCGTGAATTATCAGCGGGACTCGATGACGTCCAACCAATCCCCGACATCACTCACCAATCATCGCGTTCACTATCTGCGTCGATTCCTCGACGGGGAACTTCCATTGATTTAGACCTATCGTTGGATTTACCTGGGTTACCTGGTCCAAAAAAACTTCCTCGACTTCCTTCAGCGAGACCAATTCCCAACGCTCCAGCCGTTCCTATTCCTGCTCCCGCATTCCAACAGCGGATCGCAAGAAACGATGGAACAGCAGACTCGACTGACCTTGGCGAATTCGGGCCGGCTACCGAAGCGGCGATTGAACGAGGTCTTGAGTTCCTAGCGAAACATCAACGTTCCGATGGTTCGTGGCGACTAGAAGATTTTGGCGACAACCCGCGACTACACAGTCACACCGCCGCAACGGCTCTTTCATTGTTAGCCTTTCAAGGAGCAGGCTATTCGCATCGCCAATACCATTACGCACCCGTCTGCAAATCGGCACTCGAGTATCTTTTGGCGAACCAACAACCCGATGGCGACCTCTATATCCCAACCGATGAAGCCTCCAATGCGAATGCGAGATTTTATTCGCACAGCATTGCCGCCCTGGCTATTTGCGAAGCGTTCGGTATGACGCAAGACGAAGCGTTGCGAGAACCAGCTCAACGGGCTGTCAAGTTCATGGTCAAGACACAGGACCCCGTCGGCGGCGGCTGGCGCTATCAGCCAGGGCTTGAATCGGACACGAGTGTCTCGGGTTGGTTCATGATGGCGCTCAAGAGTGCTGAACTAGCCGGTTTGGATGTCCCCAAATCGACGTTCGATGGGATCAAGAGTTGGCTTGATAAAGCACAAGCGTCACCCGCCGAGCGACATCTTTATCGCTATAACCCACTGGCGGTCGACAACGCCGCTACGCGACATGGCCTGACTCCCAATCCTACGATGACCGGAGTTGGACTGCTGATGCGTTTGTACTTGGGTTGGCGACGCGATACTCCCGACATGATACGCGGTGCGGATTATTTGCTGGAACATGTTCCCGAAGAAGGTACGCTTAAAAATCCGAAACGCGATACTTACTATTGGTACTACGCAACGCAAGTTCTCTTTCATATGGGCGGCGATCGCTGGAAGCGTTGGAATAGCCAACTCCATCCGATGCTGATTGGATCGCAACAACTCGAAGGCGATCAGATGGGTTCATGGAACCCAGCCGGTCCGATTCCCGACCGCTGGGGACCTTTCGCCGGCCGTTTGTACGTGACGACTCTGAACCTACTTTCACTCGAAGTCTACTATCGCCACCTACCAATCTATGAAGAAACGGCTCGATGAATAGAATGCTTTTGTTGCCGGTCATCGTGTATTTGTCGTCTCTGATTGGCCTCGCTGCGATCAACGCCCAAGAAGCGATTACGTCGACAACGTTTCTACATCAAGCCAAAACCGTTCTGCCGATCGAGGATCGCTATGACTATCACAAAACGTTTCTATCCGGCTCGATTCACTCACTGAAACGCAGTCCCCAGGCAGTGGTCAGCGACGATGAAATCGAGATCAAGTCCGGCGAGTGGACGATTTTGGTTCACCCAAAAAGCGGACCGCTCACAACCTTTGCTCTGAAGGATACTCGCGAGTATTTCCAGAATGCGATGCAGGTCCGGCTCGATTTTAAAAACATAGATTCCTTGCAAGGCTGGCCGAAACACCCTGGCACTATTGTAGCGGGCACACGCGAGCAACTCGCGGCTCACAGCAAGGGTAACGAAGCGATTGGCGAGCCATTGCAGAGTAGCAAGGACTATGAAATCCGAGTAAGCGAACAGCAGATTTGCGTTTGTGGCTTTGACGATGCAGGCGTCATGCACGGTTTGTTCCATCTCCAATCTCGCATGAGTCTTCGTGAAGGCCCTTTTTTGCCGCGAAATTTTCATATCGTTCGAAAGAGTCTCTATCAAACGCGAATGGTTCTCTCGTGGCTTGGTTGGATGCAATGGCCCGATAAGTATCTATCGCATCTGGCACACGATGGTTACGACGCGATTTTTGCCTCGGTATACGCCAATCCCAACGGCGTTGAAGGACCTCCGCATTACGATCTCATTCGCATACAAGACGCCAAGAAACTTCACGACCTAGCGGCCAGAGCCGCCAAATACGGAATACGTGTCTACGCAGCCATACTCTTTGCCAACACCGGCGAGGACGACAACAAAGCTCTATTGCGCGAGCATGTTCGGGACATTGTCACGAAGTTTCCCGACATCCGAGGCTATGTCTTGCTGACCGAAGGTTTTTACTACAAGAAGTTTTTCGGGGCCGGGGGACAGGGCGATCAAGATTTGAATGAATGGACCGACAAGTGGACTGAAGCTGTCGGGATTGTTTCTGAAGAATGCCATCGGATCGATCCTGCTATCGAAGTCCTACCATGGGAATACAACATTGACTTTCGTCCAGAACGTGTCGAGCTGAAGCGACGCGTCGTCAGCAAGTTACCGGCGGATACGATTCCGCTTCTCACATGGGAAAATGGAAAGCAGTTCGAGTTCGATGGTTTGAAAGGATATTTGCGAGATTACTCGATCAGTCAAGTCGGACCTGCCGAAGTTGCTGAAGCTCAGATCGACGAAGCCAAACGTCGCGGAATGAAGGCCTACTGCAAAGCCGATTGTTACGCGACATGGCAGTTCGGAACGCTTCCCTACCTACCGTGTGCTCAACAGTGGCAGCGTCGATACGCAGCCTTAGAAAAATCAGGAATCAACGGGACACTCGAATCGTGGAGCAACGGCTACAAACCGAATTTTGTTGCCGAGTTGCGCTGCTGGTCAAGCTGGACAGATTCGTTGCCGGATGATGAATTACTGAAGTTGACCGCAGGTCGTATCTTTGGCTCAGAATCTGCAACTGATGTCGTTCAAGCTTGGAATCATTTCAGTCAGGCGATTCAGTTAGTCCCCGATACCGGACCATCGATGGGGACCAACAATGCGGTCGCACATCCGCTGTTCTTCCTCGACCCACCGCCGCGCATCATGACGCTTCACAATTCGTGGTGGGACGAAGAAAAGAAAACACCGTGGCGCCATCGGATGGTCGATGCATGGCCCTATTGCCATCGCATGATGATCTTTATGCCCGACTTTACCAACAAGAAAAACAATGCCGAAAGCTACGCTCGAGCCCGCTCGGGAATTGGCAACACTGGAACGACTGCATTGCCGAAATCGTTTTCGGTTCTCCCGGTCTTCAATAAGTACCTGTTGAAAGCCGCCGACGAATTAGAAGTAGGTCTCAAGCTTTATCGCAAAGCCGCCGCTTCCACGCCCATTGAAAAGCAACCAGCGGCATTCAAAGAAGTCCTCGTTGCCGAACACATGCAACGAATGCTTCGGAGCCTCAATGCGATTCTTGAATTCGAGGATCATCGATTGCGGCTCCAGGCGACATCCAGCTCCGATGAGGCAAGCTCTATTTTGGAATCGATGTCGATCATTTTGAGAGACGAGATCGTTCGTACCGAAGAATCTTTATTAACTGCTCGACTCGACTCGCGATTCGGCTACGAATGCGAAATGGACTACGTTTATAGCCCGATGGTCATCGACGAAAAGTTGCGTCTCCTTCATAGAACCCTCGACGAGGAGATACCAGCTTTCCGCAAGCCCTCTCGGTAGTCCAACTCTCCCAAGTTGCTTATATTTTCGTCCTTCCTGCTGGCGATTAAATCAACAAGCCGCTGGCGCCATCGGCTCACGACTGAGTGCAGTCGAAATAATCAATACCCCCACGAATTCAGGGCGACCACAAATCCAAGAACCGAATCGATGGCCTTCCTAACCGAAAAGTCCTCCATTTTTCTATGAAAAATCGCTCCGAAACGGCGTCAAAACCGGCATTTACTTGACACTGCGGGCTGTGGAACTTAGTATCGAATAGTGGGGGAATTCCCCGTTTCAGCTCGTCAAACCTGGCCCAGGTTCGCTTTTCGTCTCATATAGCTTGACTGCCTCCCTATGGAACTCACGGGAATTCTATTTCTAGTCGTAGTCCTCCTCTGCTTTACGCTATTTATCTTTGCGTTAGTGAAAGCCTTTTCAGGTTGGGGCGTCCTGTATACCATCGTTTTGGTCTTCACCTTTCTATCGTGCCTAACTTTCCTCTTTGCTGCGGCCGGTGTAGCTTCACGCCGAATCGCTTGGGTTCGCGTTCATGATCAACTAAAACAACAGGTTGATAAGCTCGAAGAAGAAGCGAAACGGTTAAAGTATGGCGACATTTATCGACCGACTGCCGACTTGGATAGCTTGGTGCCAATCGCGAACGAAGTCAGTCGGCTGACCGTCGAACGCGGTCGGACATGGCGAGGCGCTACCCTTACAAAATTCGAAGTCGATTCTGTTCGGCTTACCATGGCCGCCAAACTTGCGGACGCACCTCCGCCAGGTGGCGTACAAGCACCGCCGACTCCCGAAGTCAACGGCGATTTGCCGGTCGAGCATTTAGTTTACGCCTACAGTGAAGATGCAGGCGAGGACGGAAAGGTACTTCCCAAAACCTATCTGGGTGAATACGTCGTCGCCGAAAGCCAAGGCGGCAGCGCCGTCCTTCGACCCGTAGTCGAACTCTTGCCGACTCAGATCACTGCGGCCAAGAACTCGACATCATGGACGATCTTTGAAATGCTTCCGCTCGATTCGCATGTCGCCTTTGCTGAACCGAATTCCAAGCGAACCAACGAAAATGAGTTTGGAAGAATGGACGCCAAGGTCATCGCGGAACTATTGAACATTCAAGTTGATTTGCTCGAACGCGATATTAGCCAACTGAATCCCGACGAAGCCACACAAGCAAAACTTTTGCGATCGTATGTCGAGGACGGCAGCCGGGCGCGTGAAAACGAACTGCCAGGTAACATTTGGAATCGCATTGAATTCCTGAAAGACCACACCGACAAATCGGTCGATAGCGAAGAAAAGCGAATTGCAACCGACGGCGGCTACTTCGATTCGAGTGGACGAACCGTCGATGCTCGGCTGCGCCGCCCAGAGAAGCAAGGTGAAATCGCCTTCAAAAAAGGGCAACAAGTCCTCTTCATCAAATCGTATGCCGACCAGCTCATTGAGCAGGGCATTGCGAAGCTCATTGAACCTATCTTTGTTCGTCCGATCAACGACTATTCGATCGCATTCAATGAAGCCCGAACGCAAGCAACGCGAGCTCTTCAAGACGCCGAAACGCTCAAGCGTCAAATCGAACAAGTACAAGCGACGATCGACGTCGCGCAAGAGCAAGTCGTCTTTCGCCGGAACGAAGAAGTTCAACTGACCAAAGATCGGACTCAATACGACAAAGAACTCGTCGTCATTACCTCGGAAACCGAGCGGCTAACCCAAGCCGTCCAAGACACCAAGAGTGAGCTGAGCCGCCTCTATCGAGCCAGCCAAGAACATTACGACCGCATGGTCAGAACCCAGCAATCGCGGCCCTAGCATCGCGTTACTAACGAATTGACTGCCGATCTTTCACAGATCATAATAGAGTTTGAATTACCTTTCGACCTACCCACTCATGGAACTATTGTCTCGATGGTTCCAACCCTCTTTTATGGATGTATATGCGATCCAACCTTGCTTATGCGGTAGCCTTATCGATGGCTTCGCTTCTTGGACCGAATTTGAATGCGGCTATCGTTTGGAACGAGAGCACCACCCAGCTTTCCAGAAACAATGTTTCACCGACGAATTTGGGGACTTTGCTCGAGGGTACATCGTCCATTTTGGCGAACGTCCAAAATTCGGCGGGGAACGTCGATTATTTTAGGTTTACTATTCCGGTAAACTTTCGACTCGATACGATGATTGTGTCGTCGTACAGCGGCGGTGATGGTTTAGCTTTTCTCTCGATGGATGATGCTGCGACGTTTCCTTTTACGCGTCAGCAAATGAACAATAATAATCCGTTCCCAGATGAAACACAGTTCATTGGCGGGACAACGTTCGGACCTGGCAACGGTTCGGTCGGGATCGATATTCTCACATCTAGTACCACCAACGGTATCGGCGGTCGCTTCATTGGCCAGCAGCCATTGGCGGGTCAAACCACCGCCGCACGCTACGATTGGCTTGGACCAGGAACCTATTCTGTCTACGTCCAACAGACTGGTCCGTTGACACAGTACACTTTGGATCTCGGCGTCATTGCAGCGGTCCCCGAGCCCTCCGCCGCAATGTTATCGATCGTTTCAGTTGCCTGCCTAGCAATGAGAAGAAAAAGCCGTTTCCGTAATTCTTAGCGATCGGTTGTTCGGTGACGAACAAGAGTCTTCTACTGGCTCATCGAAGCCAGCTTCTGTAACGTTTCTTTGGCGGCTCCGCTATCGACAGCTCGTGCGCATCGTTGGACAGCGAGCTTAAGATCTGTTTCTAAGCCGCCGAGCCATATTCCGGCACCTGCGTTAGCCAACACCATATCGCGCGGCGCGCCATGTTGTCCGTCGAGGATCGAACGAATCATCATTGCGCTTTCTTGTGGGGTCTCGGCGTGCAAGGTCGCTGAATCGATCATCGAGAGACCAAAATCGCTTGGCGTCCAGGAAAGAGTCTCGATCGTACCGTTGCGAACTAAGTACGCCATGGTCTTACCGGCGAGCGAAATCTCGTCCATCCCATCTTCACCACGGACGACTAACGCAGCTTGGATCGGCAGTTGAGCCACCGCAGCAGCAATTTTGGCGTGCAAGTCTTCTCTGCCAACGCCGAGAACTTGAAAAGCCGCACCGGCTGGATTGCAAAGCGGGCCGAGATAATTAAAGAGCGTCGGCACACCGAGCGATCTACGAACTTGCGCAACGTGTCGCATAGCCGGGTGCAAGAGTGGAGCGAAGCAAAAACAGATCCCGATTTCATCAAGGCATCTTTCCACGACTTCGCGAGGCGCATCGACGCGAATACCCAGTTCCATCAGGACATCCGCCGAGCCGGTGGCGCTGGTGATTTTTCGATTGCCATGCTTGGCGACCGTCGCTCCGGCAGCAGCGGCCACGATGGCGGCAGCCGTCGAGATGTTAAACGTCTTCGAACCATCGCCGCCAGTACCACACGTATCGAGTAAGTTAGAGCGATTGGTCTTGATCGATGTCATCGCAATTCGCATCGCCTTGGCCGCTCCGACCAGCTCTGAAACCGATTCGCCTTTTTCACGCATTGCGAGCAATAATTGCCCCATGACTTCATCGGAAGCTCCCCCCGATAACATCCTTTGAAGAGCCTGTTCCATTTGCTCCGCTGTCAGATCGTTTCCTCGACGGACTTGTTCAATCAACGATTCCAGCATGATGGCGGGTAACTCTAGCAAGGGGTAAAAAATAGGGTAACCGTTCAATTGACTGGGCGCGTTATGTCGCTCACCAGTTTTCGATCTTTAAATCAGATACTCGAGAAAACTCATCGGTACTACGTGTAACGAGCACCATTTCGCGCGACACAGCTATCGCGGCTATCATAAGATCGTTTGGCCCGATTGATTTTCCCGAGGCTTCAAGATTAACACGAATTTTTCCATAAGCCGATGCGGCCTGGTCGTCGAAAGAAAACGACGGAAACCCGCGAAAGAATCGGTCGATCTGTGCATAGTTCTTCTGCGGCTGTTGACTACGCGCAGCCCCGTAAAGCAGCTCGGCCTTCACTACCGAACATAACGCTACGTCACCAGGTTTGATTGAACGTAGGGAAGCTTCGATACTGTCGCAACGTTTTCCTCGCAAATATGCGACACATATATTTGTGTCAAGGAGAAAGGTCATGGAAAAAAGGCATCTCGTTGTTCAAACTTCATTTGATCATGACGATCGAATGTGGGATCGTCTATGCTGCCCGCCATCTCTCGGATAAATTTACTCCATTCATCAGATGACATAGTTGTTTCTGACTCGTCGAGCGACTCAACAGTTATTTTTACTTCTCGATTTGCATTGCTTGCGCCAATGGGCACAGATAGGTTTAGGATGCCATTGGCATCCACTTTTGATCGAATTTCAATTGACGACATAGAGCCTCCAATGTACGAAGCTTGACTGGCTCCATAATTATACTCGAAAATTTGAGACGCCTCTATGAACGCCAACACAATGACCAAGAAGCCTTCGGCTGACCAGCTAGCCAGTTGGACATTTCGGGCTCCGGCGCGACGGATGGCGGAAATACCGGACGAAATCCGCGAGGCGCTTACTTCTGGCTGGATCGAATCGAAGAATCTCGTCGAATGGCTTTGCGTTGATCGCCTTGAATTGTTCAAACATGTCGCCAGCGAATTGAACTTAGAAAAATCGGTCGAACGACAAATAGCCGAACTTCCAAAAGCCTCTGCGCTCAAGCAGAGTCTTGCCATAGGGACTTTGCTCGCTCAGTCCATTTCGTTGGGCGATCCGGTATTTCAAAGCATGACGGTGCATCCCAGCGATATTGTTCGCGAGTGTTCAGCGGCGCTAATCGGTGCCAAGGAAGGTATCTCGCTCAAAAAGCGATTCTCTTGGGTCAAGCAGTTGGCTGACGACGAAAACCCAGGCGTACGCGAGATCGCATGGATCGCAGTCCGCAATCGTGTCATAGCGGAACTCGATGTTGCCATCGATTGCTTGATACCCTGGACCGGCAGCCGACGAGAACGGTTGCGACGATACGCAAGCGAGATCACTCGACCATGCGGAGTCTGGGCCGCGCATATCCCAAGGCTTAAGCAGACGCCTGAGCTGGGTTTGCCAATCCTAGAGCCGCTTCGAGCCGATCCGTCGAAGTATGTTCGCGATTCTGTCGCCAATTGGCTCAACGACGCCAGCAAAACACACGGGCCTTGGGTGAAACAAGTCGCCGCTCGTTGGACCAAAGAGTCTCGTTGTGACGAAACCGATGCGATCGTAAAACGAGCATTAAGAACGTTGCGCAAGAAGACTGCAGAATCATCCGGAACGCGTTAGCGTCCCAGCAATTCGAGAACCGGTGCTAACGCACTGCGGCTGATGCAATATCCAGGCTAGCGCCGACGGATCGCCAAATCAACAGCCCGCAATCGGACTTCGAGCGATGATCGTTCGGATTACATTCAACCTCTCGCGGCGATGCGATCTTTACCGACATACGTTTGAAGGCATTTCGGAATGTGGATACTTCCGTCGGCTCGCTGATGGTTTTCGAGGATCGCGATAATTGCTCGACTGATCGCGATCGCGGTGCCATTGAGCGTATGGACGAAATGCGTCCCCTTTTCATTCTTATTCCGATATCGAATGTTTAATCGTCGAGCTTGATAGTCGGTGCAATTCGATGTACTGGTGACTTCGCCCCACTCGCCGTCGGTTCCGCGACCAGGCATCCAAGCTTCTAAATCGTACTTGCGATAGGCTGGACCGCCCAAATCACCTGTCGCCGTATCGACGACACGATACGGAATCTCCATTGCATCGAACAGTTCGCACTCGATTTGCCGAAGCTCTTCATGGATTTCGCTGCTCTGATCGGGAAGCGTGAAGGCGAACATTTCAATCTTCGTAAATTGATGAACGCGATAGAGTCCTTTTGACGCTCGACCGGCGGCGCCAGCTTCGGTGCGAAAACAATGGCTGATTCCGACAAGTTTCAACGGTAGTTGTTCCGCTTCCAGTGTTTGATCGGAATACATTCCACCAAGCGTAATTTCGGCTGTCGCCACGAGATTCAACTCGGTGTTTTCGATGCTATAGATCTGTGTTTCGGGACCTCGAGGAATAAATCCGATGCCATGGAGGATCGAAGTGCTCGCAACGTCGGGCGTCGTGACAGGAATAAATCCGCGTTGGATCAAGGTCTGAATAGCGAACTGCTGGAGGGCCAATTCGAGCAGGACCGCTTCGTTTTTGAGAAAATAAAAGCCAGCGCCGCTGACACGGGCTCCGGCTTCGAAATCGATCAAATCGAGCGATTTTCCAAGCTCGACGTGATCCAAAGGTTTAAAGTCGAACTTGGGAATCGGTGTCTTGCCGCGAGAGATTTCAAGGTTCGCTTGATCGTCGTTCCCGATCGGCGCTGACGGATGGGTTAAGTTTGGGATCCGAACTTCGATCGCGTGAATCTGACTGTCGAGCTCATCATGTTCGACCTGCGCGGCGTCTTTCTGATCGCGCAATTGTCGTCCTTGTTCCTTTAGTCGCTCGCGTTCTTCTGCCGTCGCCGCCTTGCCGATCACTTTGCTCGTTTCGTTGGCTTGGCGATTGAGTTCTTGTGCCTCCTGAAGTTTCGTGCGTCGCTGCTGTTCCAATGAGACTAACTGATCTATATCGGCGTTCGCACCGCGAAGAAGGCAGTTTTCTTTTACCGAGACTATGTTTTCTAGAATGTATTTACGATCGAGCATGTTGGGTTGAGGGTTGAGGGTTGAGGGTTGAGGGTTGAGGGTTGAGAGTTGAGAGACGAAAATGATCTGGTTGTGAGCGGTAGGCGCTAGCCTCCGGCGTTCGCGAGGGAAAAAGGTTATTTCGGGAACCTACGGCCAGCGTCGGCGGCTCAATTTTCATCAGGGCAATTCCGGCTGTTCGCGTGACATTGTATTCGCTTCTGGTCTTTTCGTCTCAGGGCAACTTCAGGCAACAAAATAGGATGGTCGGGCAAGATGTAGCTGGGCGGTCATTAAGGCCGCGGATTCGCGATAAGAAAAGTCTAGTTTATGAAGGCTTTTTACCCTTGATTCTCGGTCTCAACGTGTCACTATAGATTCAATAAATCCCTTTGAAAATCGAACCCAAAGCACGTTTTGAATCGCTTTTTTGATGAATGAGAGCCGCTATCTATCGTCGATGCGACGCGAGAGTATTCGAGCGTTTTTCGAAGCGTCGCCGACGGCTCGACTGCTGCGTTCCGATTTTGCTCCTTGGGTACTCGACTTCCTGAATCAAATATTCAAATCGGGCGAATCGATTTCGATTGGTCAAGCCGACCTGCGATCCCGATTAACCGCCTACCAAGAAGAACTTCATGAGAGCGCCCCGGACCTTTTTACTGGTCCTCCTGAACGCTATTTAAATCAATGGACCGAAGCCGGTTGGCTTCAGCGATTTTTGGAATCGGCTTCGATGGAACCGCAGTTCCAATTGAGTCGCTATGCCGAGGCGGCTATTCGCTTCGTCGATTCGGCGATATCCCACGGAAGCAATTTGGTGGGAACCGAGAGCCGACTCAGGCTGGTCATCGAAACGCTTGAAGATATCGTACGAGGCGCATCGGCGGACCCCGATCGACGCTTGGCTTATCTTCGTGAACAAAGAGCAGAAATCGATGCCGAGATTGCAGCGATCGAGTCTGGAAAATCGGTTCAAATCTATCGGCCAGCCCAGATTCGCGAGCGATTCCAAACCGCCGTGAATTTACTGAAGGATCTCCAATCGGATTTTCGCGCCGTCGAGGAGCGTTTCCAGATCATCGCCCGAGAAGTCCAACAACTCCAAGCCTCAGGCAACGACACACGCGGTGGCATACTTGGATACGCCCTCGATGCCGAGGATACGATGAAAACTCGCGATGAAGGGATCAGTTTTTATGCCTTTGTCGCTTTCCTCTTTTCACCATCGCAGCAAACGTCACTATCCAAAACGATTCAGGAACTCCATCAGCTAAATGCTTTAGTCGATCAGTCCGAATCGATGTCGCGTGTCAAGCGGATGATTCCATCGTTGCTTGCCGAAGCCGATAAGGTCATGAGAACCACCGCACGCTTATCGTCAACCCTTCGGAGACTGCTCGACGCACGAGCTGCTGCCGATCGTGTCCGGCTAGCCAATGTCCTACGCGATATTCGCAAAGCTGCCATGCAACTGGGTATGGCACCTGAGGAAGGTATCTTACAGCTTCAAGTCGAAACGGAAATCGACCTATGTTCGCCAATGGCCAGAACGTTTTGGTCGCCATCGCAATCGTTCACCAATCAGGCAGCGACGCTGCACGAGTTTGATATCGATCAGGCGAAGCAGATGACAGCCGCCTTTGCTCGATTGCAGCGACTCGATTTCCGGCAGATGCGAAGCAAGATTCGCGAAGGAACTGTCGATGGCGACCGAATCAGCCTTGTGCAATTGGTCGAACAATATCCGATTCGCGCCGGCGTCGTCGAGTTATTGGGGTATCTGCAAATTGCTCACGATGATGGGCATCGAATCGACGACACCAACTACGATACGATCGTTGTTCAGAATTCCAATGGCTTAGATCGTATCGCCGTCTCTGTGCCGCATGTCATCTTCATTCCAAAAGTCAGCAATCAAAGCGTCGCAAGGAAAGCCAAATGATCTCATCTTCTGAAAGTGATACAACGCAAGAAGCCAGCGATCGACAGCTCAACACAGTTGAATGGAGTCCAGCCGCCGTTCGACTGCTTCAAGGCGTAGTCTATCACGACGACAATGCGAAAACTTGGGACACTCTTTTGCGATCGATCAGCCCGCTTACCGAATATTTTTCGAAGATCGGATTGTTGCTGATCGTCGATGAATCGGAAGGAATGGCCTATCTGCGCCAGCTCGATGAAGATGAATTGAGTTCAGAACGCGATGTAGTCCCGCGCCTTTTTCGTCGCACGCCAATGGGATATGAAACAAGTCTCCTGTGTGTTTTACTTCGCGATTTATTGCGTCAATTCGAGGAAGAAGACGTCCAGAACGAGCGCTGTGTCATCAACCATGATGAATTGTTAGCGATTTGGAAAGCGATCTTCAATAAACAATCCGATGAAGTAAAACTCAATCGATCGCTGCTTTCTTCGCTAAGAAAGCTCGAAGAACTTAAGTTCGTCAAACAATTCGAAGACGAACCGCCGAGCTGGGAGATTCGTCGCATTATCAAAGCCAGGCTGCCACTGGCCGACTTGGAACAACTGCGAGCCAGCCTGATGGCAGCCGCAGAAGCGGTCGATTCGGAAAAGGATAGCTAGACGACGCCATGGATTTAGAACCTGAACCACTCTTCCCGATGCCAGGCTTTCGCCTTTCCAAATTCGAGGTCTACAACTGGGGGACCTTTGACGGTTCTGTTTATTCGGTTCTTCCGAACGGACAGACTACCTTGCTGATCGGAGAAAATGGATCGGGAAAATCGACCTTGGTCGACGCGCTCTTAACGCTCCTCGTTCGCCCTCAAACTCGCAATTACAATGTCGCCGCCGGTGCAACGAAAAATGAACGCGACGAACGGACCTATATTCGCGGTGCGTATGATCGGACTGTTGGCGAAGGCGGTCGACCGCGGATTCAGTACCTTCGAAGTGGGCAAGGGCACTATACGGCTTTGCTTGCCTGCTTTGAAAATGCTTCCCGGCGCACCAAGTTCACCGTTTGCCAAGTTCTCTATCTCGACCATGAAAACAACGTCGAAAAAATCTATGCCTTTGCCGATTCCGAACGCGGCATTGTCCAGGATCTAGGCGACCTGACTTCGACCAGCGGGCTAGCCAAACAACTGCGCGATCGAGGCTTCAAGACATCGACGAGCTACAAAGAGTATTTTCACTGGTTGCAAAAGACAACTGGCTTTCGAGCCAAGGCGATGGATATTTTCAATCAGACGGTGGCCGTCAAGGACGTTCAGCGATTGGATGTTTTTATTCGGCAACACATGCTCGAGAAAAAGCCGTGGGACGAACGCGTTGGACAACTGCTTAAACATTTTAGCGAACTGAGCGATGCCCACCGCATGTTGGTTCGCGTTCGACAGCAAGAAGAACTGCTCAGTCCCATCGTCTCGGAAGGGAAGCGATATCGGACCAAGCAAGATGAAGTCGTCGTCGCTCGGCGGCAATTGGATGCGACGCAACTTTTCTTTGCTCAAGAACAGGTTATTTTGCTCGAACCATGGTGCGATCGTTGGCGACAGGAGATTCAACATTGGATCGACGAGATCGACCGCTTAGGAGCGTTGAAACAGCGGCTCGATTCCGAAATTGCTCGCATCGAAATCGAGATCGAACATGCCGGTGGCGATCGATTGCGAAGCCTGCCTGGTTTAATTGAACAGGAAGAGCAGATCGCTAAAGTCAAAGCGACTCAGCGAAATCGATTCGAAGCGCAGCTCCAAATGGCAGGAATTCGCGGCAAACTGACTTCGCCCGACCAATTTCACAAAATTCGACATGAACTGACCGAGCGTCGTAGGACCGTGTTGGACGAACGCGATCGATTGCGAGCATCGAGTCACGCGATTCAATTTGAAATTGGCGACCTTACGCGACGCATCTCCGAAGATCGCCGCGAGTTCGAAGCCCTCGAACGTCGTCGAGGTAATTTGCCCGAGTCGTTTATCTCCGTTCGCGAGTCGATATGCCGCGATCTGAAACTGGCCCCGAGCGACTTGCCTTTTGCCGCCGAACTGATCGCCGTCAATCCGCTCGAACGCGAATGGGAAGCGTCGATTGAACAGGCGCTTTATGCCTTTTCGAGAAGCTTATTGGTATCCGGCGATTTTTATGCTCGAGTCGCCGGTTACGTCGATCGAACGCGGCTGGTCGATGGTCGCGGGCTTGGGCAACGCTTGGTCTATCTCAAAGTCGGAACTCGATCCGAGGATTTTAAACTCGAAGGTAGCAACCTATCGAAGAAGCCGATGTTGATCGACAAGTTAGAAATCAAAACCGATCATCCGCTTGCGCGATGGATTCGCAGCGAAATTGAACAGCGCTTTAATTACCTTGCCTGTGAGAGCGTCGAGAATTTTCAACGAGCACAAGGCGCGGCGATGACGAAGAATCGGCATCTCAAAACGGCTCAGTCGCGACACGAAAAGGACGACCGTGGGGCACCGGATGATCGTCGCAATTTTGTTCTGGGATGGGATAACAAAGCCAAGCGTTCTACCTTAGCCGACGCGATACGAAATGCTGAGGTCGACTTGCAAAATTTGCAGGATCGCTCGAATCATCTCAGCGTCCAAATCGATTCGCTTTCGACCGCCATCGGTGCTATCGATGAAGCAACTAAGACCAGCGATTTCGACGATATCAACAACGATCGGCACGAATTCCGAGCGGCCGAGCTACGGATCGAAAAGCAGCGGCTTGAAGAGTCGAACGATACGGTTCGCGATTTACGGAAGAAAGCGAAACAGTTGCGATTGGAATCGGAGGGCCACCAATCCGACCGCGACGAGTGTATTGCGAAGAAAACCAATCGAGAAAACGAGCTCCGCTCCGGACAATCCATTCTCACCAATGCGAGCGGAAGCCTTCGCAAAGCTGAAAGTGATGGCCGACTAGAAACGGCCCGCGCCGAGTTCGATGACCTAAAAAGTTTAGTGAATCAATCGCTCACGCTCGACAATATGGGGACCTTGCCGGAAGCTTTCGAGCGTCGTCAACGCGGGCGATTTGATTCGCTTGAAGATCAACTCAAACCCATCGCTCGCGACTTAACAAACGCGATGGTCAAGTATCTCCGGAAATTCCAAGAAGAGCAAAGCGACCTCGATGCCAACATCGAATCGTTGTCGAGTTTCGAAGCGTTGCATCAGCGGATTGCCGCTGATGATTTGCCCAAGCATGAGGAACGTTTTAAGAGTCGCCTCAACGAAAAGGTTTTGCATGAGATCGGCTTGTTAAATGGCGGTCTGGAAACCGATCGCCAAGAAATTCGCGACAAGATCGAACAATTGAACGAAGCTCTCAAATTGCTTCAATGGAAGCCGGGCACGTTCATGCAATTGGAGCCGAGCGACGTGCAAGATCGCGAGATCCTCGACTTTCGCCGCGAGCTTGCTGGCTGTTTGACGGGTACCTTCGACGCTACTCCTGAAGCCAACGAAGCAACTTTTGTGCGGATTGAAAAGCTTGTCGAAAAACTTCGCGATGAAAACAATCATCGTTGGCGTGAAAAAGTCGTCGACGTGCGCAACTGGTTTAACTTTGCCGCCCGCGAAATAGTTCAAGAGACAGGCGAGGTGCGGAGCTACTATGAAGGTGGGACCGGGCAGTCTGGCGGCGAGAAAGGGAAACTGGCGTTTTTAGTTCTTGTCGCTGCCATCGCTTATCAATACGATCTAGAACCCGATGCTGAATCGAGTGATCGATTTCATTTTGTGATGGTCGACGAGATGTTTTCACGAAGCGACGATCAGCATGCCGAGTATGCGCTGGAATTATTCGAACGCTTTCGATTGCAGTTGCTTATTGTGGCACCGCTCGATGCGAAGGCTCGGGTAACTGAGCCGTACGTCGGAACTTACCTGCATGTCGTGAAAAACAAAGAGACACATCGCAGCGAGCTTTTGGCGATCACCGCGAAGGAGCTTCACGAATCGCTGGAGGCCGCTGAATGATCACGCCCGACGAGCTCTTCGATAAAGCTCTACGACTGTACCCCAATGCTATCGAGGCTTGGCTAGCGAACGATGAAAAGTTTTTCCCTTATATCGTTCGAGCGAATACGACGATTCCGCATTGCTATGACGAGGCAAAGGAACAATTTCAACTTCTTCGTGCAGGTTCCAAGCAAGCGACAGGTAGCGGCTATTCGATCCATTGGGAAACTCGGAAGCTTCGAAAGCATGGTGAGCAAGCGTGTGTTTCGCGAATCACCATCGATTCGCTCGATGATCTACTGACGTGGATTGGCAAACAATCGGAATTCAAGCGACTCGATCGATGTTTCCGAAAGCTCCGTGAACAATGCCCTCACTTGATTGAATGGACGACTCGCAATTGGCGGCATATTTTAGAATTCGATGCGGTGCTAGATGATCTATTGATGGTTGTCAATTATTTGCGAGATCATCCACGCCCCCAATGCTACTTTCGAGAATTGCCACTTCCGGTTTCGACGAAACTCATCGAGGAGCATTCGAAGTTGTTAGCCGAGTGGCTAGACATCCTCTTGCCTGTATCGGCGATCGATTACAGTTATAGCCGCGATCAGTTCGCAGGAAGATATGGCTTTCGCAAACGGCGCGATCACTATCTCATGCGATTGCTCGACGAAAGTCTATTAGGAGAGTTGCAATGTCCAGGCAACGAGCTTTCGATGCCGCTGGAAACCCTTGCTAGCTTGCCGATTCGCGATACACGGATTCTCATCGTCGAGAACAAGACGAACCTCCTAACGCTTCCACCTCGATCGAGGACAGTGGCCCTTGGCGGACTTGGAAATAGTGTCTCCCAACTTTTTACGATTCCGTGGTTGGCGACCAACGAACTTCACTATTGGGGAGATATTGATCTCTATGGCTTTTTCATTTTGAGTCTGCTTCGCCAAAGGATGCCACATACGAAGAGCTTGATGATGGATATTGGAACACTTCAGCAAATGCAATCACTTGTCGCTGTGGTCAATCAAAGTTTGCCGCATGAACCCGAACATTTACTGGCGGACGAAGTTGAGGCGTTTATTCAATGTCGTGAACATCACTGGCGGCTCGAGCAAGAACGCATCCCGCAAGGATATGTGATTCAATCTATTCTGAACTAGTACGCTACGGACTGTTGCGTGTTACAATCGGATTTTTATGTTCCGAGTCCGATCAACGTTTTTCCTAGTGAGTCGCAATCGATGTCGATCTTCTCTCCTTCTCGTTTCGGTCGTTTCTGCCTATTCTCATGTCTTTCGCTGACGTCACTTAGCGGCCTCGTAGCTCAAGAGGCCGTTCAAACTCCGATTGCACCTTATACACGCACTATGCCCTCTGAAAATCCTTTGCTAGTTCAAAGTTCGCTTCCTTTTGAAGCTCCGCGTTTCGATTTGGTCGTCGACGCACATTTTCGCCCGGCCTTCGAAATCGCGATCGAACAGCAACTTGCTGAGATACAGAGCATTGCCGACCAAACCGATGCGGCGACCTTTGACAATACGTTGGTAGCGATGGAAAAAACGGGCGGAAATCTTCGGCGCGTTCAGGCGATTTTCTTCCACTTGTGCGGAGCCAATACCAACGATGAACTTCAGAATATTGAAACCGATATCGCGCCCAAGCTGGCGGCTCATTCCGATAATATCTTGCTCAATGCCAAGCTCTTCGCGCGCGTACAAGACCTTTGGAATCGACGGGAGACGCTTGGCTTGAACGAAGAGCAACAGCGATTGTTGCAGGAACAATACGAGCAATTCATTCGGGCAGGCGCGAAGCTCAACGAAGAAAATAAAAAGGAGATTCGTTCGATCAACGAACAGTTATCGTCGCTCTCGACCGAATTCCAAAACAATCTGCTGGCCATCACGAAAGAGCGATCGGTGCTCGTCGACAACGTTGCCGAGCTAGACGGGATGAGTACGGCGGAAATCGCGGCCGCAGCACAAGCAGCAACGGACCGTGGCAAGGAGGGGAAATTCCTTCTGGCGATCACCAATACGACACGCCAACCGATCCTCACGTCGCTCAAGAATCGCGAGCTTCGGAAACGCGTTTGGGAGGCATCCGCTTATCGAGGGCTAGGTCGCAACGGCGGTTTAGATAATCGAACTTTGATTCTAAAGCTTGCGAGATTTCGGGCGGGTCGTGCCGCGATTCTCGGTTACGAAAATCACGCCGCCTTTTCGCTTGAAAACCAGATGGCGGAAAAACCCGAGGCTGCGTTCAAGATGCTCAAAGACTTAGCCCCGAAAGTGCTCGTCAACGCGAAAGCCGAAGCTGAAAAAATCGAAGCCATGGTGCGAAGCGAAGGTGCTGAATTCGAATTGCAACCTTGGGATTGGGAATTCTACGCCGAAAAAGTTCGGCAAAAAGAATATCAGTTCGATGAGAATTTGATTAAGCCCTACTTCGAGTTAGATAACGTTTTGAAGAATGGTGTATTTCACACACTGAAGTTGCTTTACGGCATCGAGTTTCGCGAGCGAACAGATTTACCGGTTTACCATCCTGATGTTCGCACGTTCGATGTCTTTGGCGAAGACGGCAAGCAGATCGGACTGTTCTATGCCGACTATTTTCAACGCGATTCCAAACGGGGCGGAGCCTGGATGGACGCGCTGGTTTCGCAGTCGCGATTGCTCAACCAGTTGCCAGTGATCGTGAACGTGATGAACGTACCTCGACCAGCCAAAGGCGAACCGGCGCTGCTGAGTTTAGATCTGGTGACAACGATGTTCCATGAGCTTGGACACGGAGTGCATGGCTTATTTTCATCTGTCGAATATCCGATGCTGTCCGGAACGTCAGTGCCTCGCGACTTTGTCGAGTTTCCCTCGACGTTCCATGAAGATTGGGCGATCGATCCGGCGGTCTTGAAGAATTATGCAACGCACTATCAGACGGGTGAAGCGATTCCTGGCGAGCTGTTGGACAAGGCGGTTCGAGCGAGTAAGTTTAACAAAGGGTTCGATACCATGGAGTACGTTTCGGCTGCCCTGCTCGATTTGACTTGGCATTCGCTCACGAAGGATCAGATACCGGTCGACGTGGACACATTTGAACAACAGACACTTACCGATTTTGGACTCGATTACAAAGCGATTCCACCGCGATATCGAACCGCATATTTTGCTCATATCTGGTCAGGTGGCTATTCGGCAAGTTACTATGCTTATCTTTGGAGCGAAGTACTTGCTGCCGATGCCTTTGCTTACATGCAAACTCGCGGTGGATTGAGTCGTTCCAACGGCCAGTCCTATCGCGATACGATTCTTTCCAAAGGTGGTACGCGCGAAGTCATGCAGCAATACATCGACTTCAGAGGCCATGAACCGACTGTCGACGCCCTGTTGATCCGACGCGGATTAAAGATCGCTCGATAACGTGAGTGGCCTAAGCTTCTGGCTTGTGTGGGAGAAATCGCAAGCTGGAAGCTTACGCCAGATTTGGTTCACGGCCCGAAAAAAGCCGTTATGCGAGTTCGGCCATCAAACTATCGACGGATGTTGGCAACAAGGCGTTCGATGAACTGGACAGAAGTCGACGTCGTGATAGTGAAGCGATCGTAGTCGGGGCAGGAGAGGGGAGGGCGGATGAATATGTGAGCGGCACGGCGCTAGCCGCCGGTTCTGCTGTTTGACCATTCGAGGAATTCCCGGTGTCTTCATCTCCCGTGTAAAGGTGTGCGACGTCGGAATCCGCTGGTTCGCCATCGGCAACTTCGTCTGGCTGGCCTGTGTAGAACAGGAAGCTTGGTGCTCCTTCCCCGGACCCGCCCCGAGATTGCCGAGCGAGGTAGTTAATAACGATAAGCACATCGATAGGTGCGATATTTCGATCGCCATCGACGTCGATAAACGGTGAATGCGGGACGGATGATCCTTCAAGCGGAATGCTACCGTGCCGAGTCATAGCATTGATGACTTGCAAGACATCGATTGGCGAAACGACGCCATCATTGTTAACATCGGTATTGAGAGCTTGGTTTTGCCAAGAGCTTGGCGTTCGAAAAAAGCCGAAATCGACATGCGTAGTCGCTTGTCCTTGTGTGACTGTCGCGATTTGGGTGCTCGAAATGGGTGCTGTTCCGGCGTAACCTGAAAGCGGTGTCACTTTGACGTTGTACGTTCCAACTGGCAGGTTGGGTAAACTGTATTCGCCGTTAGAACCGGTCACGGTTTGGCTCGACGCTCCAAAGCGAAGGTTGTCGATTCCAATCCGCGTGCTTAAGTGAGCTTTGACAACAACGTAGCTTATGTCGGCGCTATCGCGATTCAATCGCAAGATTGTTTGCTGGCCGCTTGCCAGCGCTGCCGAAGTAATGCGTTCTAACAATTGCCCTGTCGACGAGTAGGCCTCTAGCCTCGCGTAACTGTTCGCTTGAAGACCGAATACGTCGACCGAAACGGAAGCTTGAAGATTTTCGAAACGGGCTTCTAGATTTTGTTCGTCATCACGCCATCCGTCCAATTGATTTTGTGTGATCGGGGAATAGGGAACGAAGACCTTCGTGCCAGTGGTGGCTCGACTGTCAGTGGCTACGGCAAGTGTCCCGTCAGCATCCAATCCAACGGCCCTTAACGTTACTCCTGAATAGGCATTGGATGCGATATTGCCGATCGGGAATAAATCAGGTTCGACTTTGGATTGCAAATCAAGCAGGCTTCCTAACGCATCGACAAGCTGAACATTCCAGCCAGCCAGCCCAAATTCATTCAACTGCCGCTGCCCGTCGTTCGATGCATCGGACCAAACAAAACCATTGAGCCCGCTCGATGACGTGGCATCAAAACCCGATAGATTCCCTTGGAATATGCGGCTATTGACTCCAATTCTCGGATCGATCGCTCGTATTTCAATCACCCCGGTCGTTCCGGAAGGGACGGGAATCCGCAAATCGAGAGTTGCTTGATGTTCATTCGGTGAACTCAGTGTCGTCCATGTCGCTGCATTATTGATCCTGTATTCGATGCGGCCAATTTTATTGAGCGTGATATCGTTTTGGAGACCTGAACTGTTGCGATTTGGAAACGCTTTGGCTTTAGCATTGCCTTGAAAAATGTATTGGTTGTTCAATGCATCCAAGCGCCCGGTGCCGTTGAGTTCCAACGGTACGTCCAGTATGTCAAAAATTCCATTGCCATCGGAATCTTGCCAACCGATCTGAGCTAAAGAAGCTTGGGCGGTCACCAACGTGCTATAGGCGGTATCCAACGACACGCCCGCCGACATAATGCTCAGTTGAGGTTGAAAACCTGGCGTTGGATTGAGATCGACCGCATTAAAATTCTGTGAATCGTAGTAGCCACGTTTCTGGAAATAATTGCTTCCACCTGGATATTCATCGCGCCCCCAAAACATGTGCCCCACTTCGTGAGCGTAGGTCGAGGCTGGCCGGTTAGATGGAGTCACCACATAAAGTCCACCTGCAAAAGCAAAGGCTCGTGAAAAACTACCGCCCGGTGCAAAAAGGTCATTTGGATTCGAATTGACGACAAAGATTGAAAACGACCAGTCGGTGTTCAGCTTGGTTCGTTGGGCATCGTTGAACTGGCGAATATTGGTATCGAGATTGCTCGTCTGGTTGTATCCAGCGAAGTTAAGAAAATCGGGAACCCAGCGAGCATAATCGTTCGATATTCGCTTGATCGGTTCATACGCTGTTGCCACTGGGATATCCAGGTAGGTTGTATCGATAACCCAATCGAGCGTATGCACACTTGATTTCGTCGCCAATAGTTGCTTCCACCAATCGAGTCCTTCTTGGATATTGGCGAGGACAGTAGCTTTTTGCTGCGGCGTCCAATCGTAAACACTTTCTACGCCAGTGCTTTCCATCAGAATTGGGGTCACAGCGATTCGGCCCAGCATAAATTCGGCCGTATCGTTTGGCAATGCGCCAAAGGGTAGCGATGCCATCAACTGTCGTGATTCGAGCAATTCGAGGGCGAGCGCTCGGCAACGCTTTGGCCTCTTTGCGATTCGCTGTTTCGAAGCGAACGATTTAATTCGTTCGAGAATGCTTTTCGGCGGATAAGAGAGAAGGTTCGACATTGGGGGAAAGCGCCAAGGGTGAATCAATCAAACGCAATGCCTCTACGCTAATCGCGACCCTCCTCTCAAGTGAACCGCATTCTAAATAGGACAACGAACAACCAGCAAATCGCCGCTTACTCTATCGATTGTAACGATTACAACAGTTTCAAACCCTCGAAATCGGAGAATGGGTCATCAAGACTTGAGCTTGAATTCGCTTGATGCTCTTTCGACATACACATGTCCGATAGTTCACGATCGTCCAAGAAAGTCATGGCTAGCGCATCTTTTTCGTAGGCAACGCTTGCCCAAACCGAATCGTGACCGACATCCAAATTCGGCGTGTTGAATGAATCGGTTCGAAGCAAATTGTTCTCAGGTCGATTTCCCACAATCGGCGGGGCATAGTCGACACTTGGCGAAAGACTGGTAGGAGCGGTGCTTGGTGCGGCCACGGTTGATTGGGAAGCAGGAATCCATGTCGATTCGCTAGCGTCCAACGCACCTTCACCTTCGCCAGCACCACGACTTGCTCGATTGATGGCGTTGATGACCAATAGAACGTCAATCGGAGACGCGAATCCATCGCCATTGACATCGATGAATGGCGGAAATGCACCACCTGGACGAGGAAGGACGAGTGCCGTGGATGTTCCATTTCGAGCCAAGAAATTAATGACTTGGAGCGCGTCGATCGGCGACACGAATCCATCTCGATTGACATCAAGATTGTTAATTTGATTGGTGTAGGGGTTCCCTCCAATGGTTATTGACCAATCTTCGACCTCGCCGTCAATGGCATCGCCCGTCGAAGTCAAAGTGCGAACCGAACTGTATCGGAATCTTGCAATCGTTGAACCGGAAAGCGTCGCTCCCGGAACAATGAAACTGATCACGTTGCTTCCGTTGACCATCGTATCATTCGATGAATTCGTGATCCGTTCCGAATCTTCGAAGACGCCGTTGCGATTAAAATCAACCCAAGCGGAGAGGTAACCTGATCGACTAGCGCTAACTCCAGCCGCTGTGACGGTCAACTGCGAAATATAACCTTGAGTAATGCTTCCAAACGCAACGCCATCGTCGGAATCGGTATTATTCGGTCGAGCGTCAGCGTCGGCCGTAACACCCGCTCCTAGATAGTAACCATCGACCACGCTATGTCGAGGACCATTCGAATTCTTCAAAGTCGAGTAGATCGGATCGGGAGCGTCACCGTAGTCAAAACCAGCTCCAATTTGAATGGTGAGGACGGTTGTTCCATCGTTCTGATTCTCTCGCAGAGGATTGCCAGCGCGATCGGTGATACCTTGGACTACGGTCGCACCTTCGCCAACGACCGAGATTGCACCTTCGACTAAAACGTTGGAGCCGATTTGTGTTACCGTGACACCTGGTATGCCGGCATTGCGAATCGTCTCGGTCAGGACTCTTGCGACATCTACCGCTGAAACGATCAGGCTTGCATCCAGTGGTACCGCTATGGTGCCTGGCAAAACGCCTCCGTTGCCGCTTCTCGTCAAGTTCGCGGTGATCGAAGTCAGTGTCAGACCCGCACCCAGGATTTGAATTCGGTTGCTGCCGAGCAAATTGACACTCGCGACCAAACCGGATGACTTGATTGCGGCAATCATCTTGTTGACAACGATCGTAGGCGTATCGCTCGGCAGCAAAAATATCGGAATCGCATTCGATGCGAACGCGGCATTTTCATCAAATTCAAATACAACGACTAGTGTTCCCTGTGTTAAAATAAACTGACCACCGTCGAGAATCGCGTGATTGGTTCCATTGGTGACCTGCGGAACTGTCAGCACTACTCCTAAATCGAGTTCGAATCTTCTAAACCCATCTGTTCCCAAGTCATTGACAATCGTATACGTCGTTCCGTCGTTTGTGTTGACGGTAGACTTGAGCGGAATTACCGACTGACCCGTCTTAATGAAGCGTACTTGATAAACTGAATCGGCTGGCCAGACACCACCGATTGGAGTTAAGCGAATAACGTTGCTCGTCGCGTCAAAGCCGAATCGATAATCGACACCTTCAATGAGCGTCACACCGTCCTTGGTAAGCAAGACTGCTGCGCTGTTGACCGAATTTGGGTCGACACCAACTCCGTTGCTCGATTGCTGTAAGTCGCCTCCGTCAAAGAATCGGATATCGAAATAAGGTTGGCTTGTACCGCTCAGTTCGACAATTCCGGTAAGTGAGTTGATATCGGCTGGGATAACGTCGTTATCAATCGGATCGATGACGACTGCCGTTGGACCGGTAAAGTCCGATCGATCTTGTGCACCGCGATCCTTGAAGACGTTTTCGCCCAATCCAGATGGCGTATCGACAGTCGGATCGTCGACGCGAAGCAGGCCATTGAGATCGATATCGGGGGCGAGGATCGGCGATTGCTGAAGTCCCAAAGGCGTTTTGACGGACACAAGTCCCGCGCGATCGAGCAACGAATCAACCGAAGAATCGATGGTTAACGCACCGGCCCGAGGGTAAAGCCTACGATTGAATATATCGACAAAAAGTTCCGATGTCGTCGGAACGACAATTGGGAATTTCTCAACCGTTCCGTTCGCTAGAAAGTTGTTGGTATTCTTCTGATAGACCGAACCGCCAACGACCGTAGAGGCACTCAATGCATCGACGCTGATGGCGGTCGCGTTATTGACTAAGATATTGTTCAAGAGTGTAGGACTGGCGTTCGGTCCGACTTGGATGCCAACGCCACCCGCTTGAAATAAGGTTGCTGAAATCGATGAAATTGCTCCAACGGCGTCGATGTCTGCCCCGACGTTATCACCAAAATTCGGGCCATCAGAAATCACATCCGTCATACGCACAAAACGAAGTCGGCTATCGCGATTATAACCATAGAAGTCAAGATCGATCGTCGGTGAGACTCCGTCGATAAATCCAACGGCTCTGTATACCAGTCCGTCGGTACTAACTTCTACCGCAACACGTTCCGATAAGCCAACTTCGAAGACTGCTAGGTCAGGTCGTGCGTCACCGGAACCGGTCAAAATATTATCCGTAAATTCGACGACCAAACGTCCGCCGCTGCCGAGAGAGACTGCACCTTGAAATGCCGCTGGATCAAGCAGCGGATCACCTGAATAATTAGGATTACCTAGCGCGTCGTTGGGTTGGTTGAAGCCAATGATCGGACTAGGTCCACCCGAAAATGCAGGTGCATAGCCACCGACCGGAATTCGATCGGCAAAGGCCAAAACGCCCAATCCAAATAGAGTGTTATTGAACACCGCCGGGGTAATGTTGGTAGGTTGCGTGATCGAACCACCGACAATCGTGTTATTGATAATGCGTGCAAAGGGGACCGAAGCAAGCGATTGCATTGTCGCACCAACATCACCGGCGATTGAAATTCCGCCCAATACATTTCCCGTCAATTCGTTGTTGACAATGACGGCCCCGGGCGCGAGTCGCTCGTTGTTGAGCACGACGGTATTCCGCACGGCTCCTGGATTGGGGTTGTTGCTTCCAGAAGTCCTGTCGTCAGCTCGCAGCAGAATTCCAAAGTTTTCGGAATTGGTGATTTTCGAATTTTCGATCACGATCTGCCCTTGCTCGCGAGTCGTATTGGAATCGCCGCGACGACGATTGACGATTACCGACGCGATCGGTATTCGAGGCGCAACATCGCGAGGATTGACAATCGCGTTGGATGACAAGGCGATCGAGGCTCCACCCAATCCCGTCGTAACGCCGTTAATTGAAATAGCAGTGACGTTAAGTTGGCTTTGAATCGATGGCGAGTTTATCAAATCTCGCAAACGACTGGCGATCACAGAGCTGGATTCTGATTTGCTAATTCGCGAAACCGGGTCGACGACTGAAGTCGTAAACGGAATCGCGATTTCGCCAGCCAACAACGGACTATTTAACGCCGTGTTCTTAAATACGAAGCGAAGCGTTCGTACTCCGTCGCCAATATCGATGTAATCACCGTCGAGAATATTGTCCGAACTGGTGAGCTGGACCGTTGATCCGATCGACAGGCGTTCGTTGGCCGTAAAGCCTACACTATACGAAAGTCCGGTCGTTGTTGGTGTTAAGTATTCTTCTCCACCTCGAATTTCGAGCTGATAAGGGCCGACATTGATCGCATTGCCGATGCGGTTCGGATTCAATACGAATGGAATGTCGGTTAACGGAAGTTGATTTACGACAGGATCGATAACGCCTTCACCGCGTTCAGCAAAACCGATCACAAAATCGTCGAGATAAATCCCTTCGAAGTTATTTTCGATAGCTCGATTATTGTTGTTGGCGGCGGAGTTGGTCGATGTGAACGGTCCACTATTGTTTACGGTCAATCCTGTCAAAGTAATGATGTCGCCATTCAATGGGAAGACCTGGCTGCCACCGGCGAGCTGATTATTCAATTCTCGCTGGACGACCGTTGCAACTTCAGCAGATGACATGTTCTGCCGAAGCACGACAGGAATTCTTCCAACACTAACGCCAGGTGCACCGACAATGCTTCCAGGAACTGCAAAGGAACCGGTTCCGGTAACGATGGTTCCGCCCGTCACTTGAACGCGACTTCCGACAACATTCGCGGTGATGACTCCATTTTGCGGAAACGGGAGAGGCAATAGTGCTTGATTAATAGATGTTACAATCGCTTGGGAGACTTGCGATGCTGTCTGATTGCTTTCGAATGGAATCACTTGTCCAAGCGGAATCGGGCCTGTGCCGTTGTAAAGCACGAAGGTTGTTCCACCTACTTGAATCGTGGAATTGTTTACCATCCGAGCACCGGAAGGAACAATGAGCGAAGAGCCAAGATCGATTTCAAATGTTCGACCGCTGAGCGTAAAGGTGTTTCCGTCGAGCAGTTCGGAACCAGCAACAGTCCGCAAGTCTGCTCCCCGTGTATTTCCCATACCGTCACCGGTACTGAATTGAAAGCGGAATCGAACTTCGCGATTCCCTGCAAACGGAGCGAGATCAATGCGAGCTTGTCGCCAAGATGTTTGAATGGCGTCATTGTTAAATAGCGTCGGAACATTGAGCTGTATATTCGATGGCCGAGTATTATTGGCGATGACTGTTTGCCATACTCCATTGTCCCCCATCACTTCTACGCGTAGCACATCACGATTGGCCTCGAAAACGCTCTCGATTGTCGAATAATAGGTGAAGTAAAAGTTGGGCAAATCGGCTGGCGAGACGTCAGCTAAAGAGATCGGCTGCGACTCAAGGCTACCCAATGCTCCGCCAGCAAAGTTGTAGGTGTTGACGACTGGCCCGGCATTGAAACGCGGGGAGGTTGTCGGCGCGCTGATGTTGGCCGCACCGACTAATGGAACACCGTTCTGCGTCGGGCCTTCGAAGCCGAAATACCAACTCTGACCTCCGGTTGCTGCGGCAACGACACCGTCAGGCGTGCCTGGTCTTCCGTGTCCTGCATCGTTACCACGGCTTGCCGATTGATGCCAGAGATTGTAGTCAAGATTGGAAAACGATAATCCAGTTAAGCCAAAGATTCCTGTCGAGATTCGATTGGCACCGCCCGCAAAAACGGGTTGCAAATTTCCAGCTCGATCGAAGGCAACGATATCGCCGCTAGTCGTCGTAGCAAACATTAAATTTGCGTACCGACCACCTTCAACATTGCGAGGTCCAGGCGTTAATCCGGTAAAGTTCAAGCCGATCAACTCGGTGGATGTTGTGACGTACGAGCCAACTTGTCCGAACGTTTCCGTCGAGGCGAATGAATTGTTGACGAAGTACAATCCTCCAGCGTCCGAAACCGCATAGATCGCGCCGTCTGGGAAGGAAGCGACACCTCGAACGACGCCACCAGGCGAGATACCTTCGCGACGCACACCGCCGATCACAATTGTTACATTGCCGCCTGTAATGGAAACGCGACGGCCCGATGCCGATGCCGACAACCCGCCGAACCCCAAAGAATTGATGGCGTTTGCCGCTTTGGAAGCGATATCATCTGCCGTGTCTCTAGCTAGGAACGGAATCGGTACGGTACCTGGTGTGACACTTCCGTTGCCTGACAACGTGGCGACGCGTCCGAACGAAGTCCCTTGAATAGGGGTTATCGCTAAGGCACCGCTAAAGTTGATTCGGTTGCCATCTTGACTAACGACAACGGGGATAACGCCAGGAAGCGTAAACTGCGGTCCCGATAGATCCATTGCAGTCTGAAGAGCTTGAGCAAACTCGACATTCGTCATCGTAGTCAGATAGTTGACCGGTCGAGCAAGTGCGGCGACAGGCGTACTGTTCGTTTGAATCTCAAAGACCTGACCATCCATGATGAATCGATCACCGTCAAGAAAATACGGGCCGGCATCTGGGTTGAGATTCAGTGAAAACTGCGGACCCGAATTGAATTCGAATCTTGCGATACCGGGTGTCGCAATGGTAAACGAGTCGCCGTCGTTAATGAGATTGGTGGTCGCTAATCCGGTAACCGACGTTGCTTCCGGAAAGAGCAAGCTAGTTGAAACGGTTCCAGGAAGCGGAATCGTTTCAATAAAGCCACGTTCTTGAACATCCGTACCTGCGCCGAGAATAATATCTGGCACAGGGCCAGGGTTATCTGCCGTCACGATATTGAAGAGGTCGTTACTGTTGAAGGCCGTACCGGTATCCGGGTTGAATAGATAGATAAGGTTCTGTCCGCGTGAAGCAGCCGGGCGCGTGGCCTGCACTCCGTTTAAACTAGCAGCAGAGGGGATCGCGCGATTGCCAATCGCTATTCCAACTTCAGCGCCAAAATTCGCGAATGTAATCGCGTTGAACTCGATTCCTACGTCGGCCGGTTCAAGATTCCCCGTTTGTAGATCCAATTGCTGCGTTTGAATCCCAGATTGGCCAATAGGAGTGAGGGCAGCCGTTCCATCATTGACCTGATAATAATTGATCAGATTATCTCGATCGCCACCACCGGTTGCTGACGCTAAGGTGTTGAACGCGCGGACATCGCCGTTGTGTCGTACAGCAATGTCTTGAAAATCTTCCGGGGCATTACCAACGACATTCGTGATGTTGCCAGTTCTAGGATTGGCGACGTAAAGAGCAGTGCTGATACCAAGGTCTTGGCTCAAGTAGAGCGCAACATCGCTCAATGAAAATGGCACAGCCGAGCTAACCGGCAAGAAGCTTGGAACGATCGGAGGCAATGCCGTACTTCCGCCTTGTTGTTCCACACGATCTTCGACGAGCCATTGTCCACCGTTGGCGGGTTGCCTCCGAATGAGTGGGTCTCCGGTATTGGTATCGTTGATTACCAACAAGCTTAGCGGAATCATAGCTTGATTGGTGACCGCAAGAAAGTATTGTCCAGCTCTCAGTTCAGTGGCACCGATGAACGGGTCGAGCGTTCCAGACGATCCTCGACCTAAATCCGTATTATCCGCGCCTCGCAATGCACCTGCGCGATCGTCCAATATGTTGCTGCTCAATCCGAAGGAAAGCAAATTTCCAGTTGAATTGTAGAGGTACATCGACGTGTCGGGACGCCCGATTCCGTCGGCATAGTCGATATCGAAGACGGTCGAGAAGTATTGTGCTAACTGCGTATTCAATAAGTTGTAGCTGATGTTAAACGTATACCAATCGACGTCTGTCGATGACGAGAGTGAACCGGCAAGGCTCAGTGTTGCCCGATCGGTATCCAATAGGTTGCCAAGATTTTCGGCTCGAATGACCGAATCGTTGTCGTTATCGATGATGTTGTCGATAAAGGAACTATCCTGAACTTCGATCTCGGCGGTTTCACCCAAGAGCGGCGAATGTCGAGGGACACCGGCCAAATCGATTCCGGTCGAAGCAAAACGAATGTCGGCAAAGGTTACCGACGAACCAGGAAATTCATCGGCTTCGCGCAATCGAATTTGAAGCTGGTATGCACCTCGCGAACGACCTGGAACCGTCGCAGCGTTGTTGACCAACTGATTGATTCGATCGGCATCGTTGAGCCCGACGGCGTTGCTGCTGCGCACTCGAACGTGATAGATCGTTGTTTGATTTGTCGGACCTGGAAGCACAACGCGCATCCCAGCGTCTTTCGGATTGGTGCTATACAGATCCTTGGGCTGATTTCGAGAATCACTCGGATAGACTTCACGAGCTGTCTTACGGAGCGGATTCACCGAATTCGCAGGTAAGTCCGAGCGATACAGCAGGTTCGGATTGATTTCTTCGTCATACGAGTTATCCGACAACGCGACAATGCGCCCATCGGCATCAATAAGTTCAACGACGGTATCGAGGTTGTTCGACGTCCTGTCGATGTCCAACCAAACTTCGGTGCCACCGACCGCATAGAAAGAGTAAACGTCTTTGTCCGATGGCTGATTGATGGTGCCTTGAATCTGGAAGCCAAGTCGAGCGTTCTCGTCGCCGCTCTTCGCATTGGAAGAAAGCGTTCCAAGTAACTGGCTTCGAGCGGCGGTATCGTTGATGGCCTGTGCAGTACTACGCGCCGGTTCTCGTTCACTAACCACCGCTACGTTGCGATCATTCGACTCGGTATCGAATCGAAGCCCTCGCCACTCGCCTGGCCTCGAACCACCGCGCACCTCTTGTGGCAACAACTCTAAAAAGGTCGTAATCGTTGCCGTTGTCGCGGCAGGATCGATATCCCATGCCAAAGCAGAGGTGACATCCGTAGGTCCAAAGGCCGACCCAAGGACCGGATCGTTGAAGAGCGGAAGCGTTGCGGCATTGATATTACCGGCAAGTGTGTATTGAGTTCCGGCACCGGCAATGGCTGTGCGTAAAGAGGCAAACTGATCGGCTGCCCAACCGGCATAGGATGCATTCTGTAAGCCTGTGCCAGCAGTATATATGCCGCCCTGAGCAAATCCGAAGCGTTCAGCTCCATCGACGGTAAAGACTCGGAAATCGGACTGGCCAGGTGTGCCGCGTGTAAACAGTATATCATCGCTTGGACTTGCTACGTCTTCATCGAGATAATTGATGTAGCGGATGTTGCCTAACGGCGTTGCACTGGTGAAGGTAAGGGTATTAAATAGCTGCGAAATGCCATTGTCAAAACGACTCTCTACATGCCACGTAACATCGTCACCGTTAGCATTGACAAAGGTCCCTTCACTGACCACCAAATCTGGCGAGACTAGCGTTGGCGGCATGGTGATCGTTGTGGATGCGAGGCTAACGGCAATACCATCGCTTCCGACATCGATGTAGTTGATGAAGTCAAAGATAGCATCGAAGTTAGTAAATACCTGCGTTAACCCCTGGGCTGTAATACTGCTCAAACCAATACCGGCCGCAGCGGGTGCGCCGATTTCATTGCCGCCGCCTGCTTGTGGCTGGTACGAGAAGAACCCTGGCGTCGCCTGAAGCACGTCGTTGTCGATCAAGATTCCATTATCGATTTCTGGGCCTGTCGGAAGAACTGTCACGCCGTTGCTAGCTATCAATCCATCGTTGTTCGTATCGACATTCGGTAGCCCATTGGGAGTAAAACCAGCACCCACCGAGTCGTCGGTCAAGGTAGTGAGAATGACTGGGAAGCCGGGCTGGCCGACGATCTGAACACTACCGCCAATTCGGTCGGTTATATCAAGGTTACGTCCGCTGGCCGTTAGTCCATTGGTGTTGTCAGCTGCAAACTTGACAACTAGGCTCGTCGTCGGTTTGCTCTTCAGTCGGAGACCGCCATAGGTATAAAGGTTTTCCGAAATGACTTCGTCGCGAACAATATGAACAATATCGGCATCATCCCAAACACTTTCCGTTGTAAGCGTTTGCCCACGTATCATCATCCCATTAAAACCATTGTTCTTTAACCGATTCTCCTCGATCAATGGTCCTTGATTGTCGGGACGTCCACCAATCTTACCTGTCAATCCCGTCGAACGGCCATAGTCATCGAGACTCTCTGAGTTGAGCGAATCGACATCGACGTTGATTGCCGCTCCTTGGTTATCCGAAATACGATTGTCGACGATGATCGGCTGAGAGCCGCGAATAAACACGGTTGCTGTAAAATTGGTACCTCGACCTGCACGATCGATAGGCGTTCCATCCTCGACGCCGTCACCGTTGTTTTCGAGTCGCGAATTCGCAACTCGCAATTGTGCTTGATGCCCTTCGATCGCATTGAACGAAGCAAAACCGCCCTCGATTCGAGTCGTCCCGCCGCCATAATTGAGCCGGACATAGTCGAGAGAGCCCGTGCTCCCTTGTCCGATATAAAGGCCACCCCAGTTACCTGGGATAGGTAACGTTTGGTTAACACCAGTCACCGCATTAACGCGATTGGCCGTATCGAATGTTCCGCCTGCTCCGTAGCGAATATCGTTAATACTCGTCATAACGATCGGTTGCTTCATCGAACCCTCAGCCAATAATTGACCTCCACTTTGGACTTCAATTCGCGAGCTTCGGAACTTCATGACGGTGCCGGGATCAACGACCAGCGAGCCGTTTAACCGAGCTTTTAATGGACCAGTCAGACTATTATTCAGGAGTGCGCCTGGCGTCGCCGTGATATCCAAATACGATGTCTCAACTCCTGAAAGCGTTGTCAGTAGGAAAAACTCCGTCGCCGCTCCACCGGCTACCGTTGCCCGATAAATTCGCAAGCTTTGGCCAGCCGGAATGCTCGGTAGGTTATCAAGTTGAACTTGGCCATTGGCGACGCCAACAGCGGTCGCCAATGCAACTGTCGTCGATAAGAAGTTACCGACAATAGGAATCGCTTGGCTTTCGCCTGTCGCCGAAACAAACGAGAATCGGTAGACATACGAGCCTGCCGAAAGCGCATTGGTGAGCGTGTTGGTGTTCGTACTGAATTGAACACTCACCGGCGGCGGTAGCAACGTCACATCAGGCGTTGCAACCGGCGATAACGTTAGCGGTAAATTGCTATCAGCGAACGATACAATGCCAGGTGCGACGATACCTACCAATTCGTAAACCGGTAATCCAGATGTCGGCACGATCGCGCGATACACTCGTAAGGTTCGATCGGCAGGAATAGTCGGTAAATTTCCGATCAGGACTTGATTCTGAGCTACCGTGACGTTGACTTGAATCGGCGCGCCTGCAATTCGGACCGCGACCGTTGTACTCTCACTTCCATCGGGTGCGACGAAAGCGAATTGATACAAATAGGTTGCCGATCCAAGCTGACTGCCAGGTGCGTTTAACGGTGTGAACGTCGTCACTACACTCGACGGTGAAATCATGACCGGAGGAAGTACTTCGCTGGCTGGTGCTGGCGAAACAGGTGGCGTCAAGCGAACTGGAATATTGACGTCGATAAAAGATCGAGTGCCAGAATTAATAACGCCGACCAAAGTATAATTCGAGGCGATACCTGCAATCACCGGTGCCCGATAGATGCGAAGCATATTTCCGATTGGAATCGCCGGTAAATTGTTGATATCGACGCGTCCATTGGCAACCCCTGGGGAAGTCAAGACAACGATACCATTGGTTGCCTGCGTCGAAGGACTCTCGCTTCCATCCGCAGCAACATAGCGATACAGGTAAGCGTAGGTACCGGCGGATAGTCCGCTGGCGAATCCTGGAACGGCCGACGCGGTAAACGTCGACGCCAAACTCGGCGGAGCCACCAGGGTATTCGGGGTCGTGCCGAGTGGCAAACCGAGCGTAGCGATCTGGTCGACGAATTCGGATTGCGTCGCATCGGTAATCCCGACCAGCCGATAGTCGCCGTCAACATTGTTGATGACAGTGGCCCGATAAATTGCCAATCGTTGATTCGGTGCCAAAGAGGGAAGGGCGGTAAGTCGAATTTGGTGATCGGTACCGATCAATGAAATAGGAACTACGATCGAAGTCGTTGCCGATGACGCAGGTCCGGTCACACCATTGGTTATAAAGGCAAGTCGATAGCGATACGTTCCGGCAGATATACCATTCGTTAAACCGAGCACGGTCGATGTGCTCAATCCGAGCGTCGATGATATGGGCGGAATTGACGTAGCCGTCGCACCACCGGCTGTGCCTCGAACGATCAAGTTTTCGGAGATCACGTGGACGATATCTAAATCGTCGAATCGTCCAGGTACCGACATCACCTCGGTCGTCGAAGCAGCACCAGTTCGCGTCTTCACGAAAAGTCCGTTCACGGAATTCAACAGCAGTCGATTGTTGTGAATATCTGGACCGACGCGATCGAAGTCGGCTATAAAATGCCGTGGCAGCATCGTAATGGGGTCAAGGAGTGCTCCCAAGCTCTGCGTGATCGGGTCTTGAAAATTGCTCTCTTTAAAACTATTCGGGGTCGCAGACATGGCCGCGTCGGCCGATCGAGTTATAAAACTATTTCCAATTGCCGGACGAGAATCAACCATGTGAATAGGCGTGATGACTTGCGATACGCCATCAACAATGACCTGACCACCGCCGTATCGAAGGTTGCCATGAACGATCGAATTGAGGAAGAGTCCTTGCGATTCCTTGTCCTGTCGAGTCGAAGAAGCTAAGCTCGCATCGATTCGGCTGCGAATATCAATCCCGCCCCAGTCACCGGGACCGGGAGCCGGAGGAACTGTATCTTTGTTCGTTCCCTTGCCGATAGTATCGTTGATCGACGTAAAGTAAACGTCCCCTGGAATCGGCTCGTTGGCTGAGTCGACGATGACTTTTCCCGTCGCGCTATCGATAAAGCGAGGTGTTCCTAGAACCTGCAACGCACTGCCACTTCGATCTACCGAAATTGTCGTGCTGCCAACACCGATTCGGGCTCGTGTGAGTTTGACAATAGCGCCAGCGTCGACGATGACCGTAACGTTTTTGGGTATATCGAAAGTCGTTCCGTCGGCCTGAACTTGCCCCAGTCGATTGAAGCCTATTTCGTAAGCCAAGTTATCTGCTGGCGTTTGAATCAATCCATCCGCACCACCATTTCCAACGATACGAATAATCCGATTGGCGATCGGCGATGCGATAGCAGCCGACAAGGCGTCGGAAATCTTTCGGAACGGAGTCGCAATCGAACCTGTTCCAGTCGCGGTACCCGGAGCAGCTTTATCGACGTAAAAAGTATTGGCTGGTCCGCTCGGAATGAACCAAAAATCGAAAATGCCACCTGGGCGACCATCGCTATCGCCATCCAGCGCGGTTCCTTCCGATTGATTAGCTTTTGGTGCTTCACGCATCAATTGATTTTCGGGCGGACGGAAGTCCATCCGCAATTCATATTTCCCTTCAGAACGTCCGCCAAGACCCGAGTCCTCGATATTCGGATCGTAGGCCTGGTTCCCTTTTGCGCTCACGCCAACCATGTATTCGCCGGCACCGAGGTCCAAGGAAACGAACGAATCTTGACTAAAATAGTCGTCGTTGACTGCGATTTCTTTCCAGCCTGAACTGGTGTTTTGATACAGTTGTAGGGCTGCATCCAAGAGGCTGGAATCGCCAAGACGCTCTGCCGATATTTCAATCTTAATCTTGCCGGAAACAGGAAGCCGGAACGAATATAAATCGATATCCTTTCCCTCGGGTCGATGAACATTCTGCCCATAGACAATGTCAGCGTTGCCCGGAAAAACTAACTCCGTATCGATGCCCGGTCCGATGACCGGATTGTTGCTTTGTACGGTAAGACCAGGAACTTCGTCGGCGGTTCCTAACCCAAGCAAGTTCCCGATGCCGCGTGCAAAGGTGCGGAAAAGATCGGAACCGAAAGTGTTTTGATTGGCCGAATTGAAATCTTGTATGTCGACAATCGTTGCGGCCTGACCATTCGACAAAAGCGGTCCTGTTTCGACAAACGGAAAGCCGGGACGATTTACTGAAATCGGGTTGATCGCCCGCATGTCGCCGACTGCAACCGTAATTCCTCGAGTCGCCGTTTCGATAAAGCGTACCCCGAGATAATTTTCATAGAGCGAAACGATGCGTCGAACTAATTCCTTCTGATCGTCGGTAATCGCATTGAGCTGAAGGCTACCGCCAGCGGTTCCAAGTAGACCTTGAAAGTTGTATTCGATGACTTCAATACCGTCGGTGTCGACACGAGTCACATGCTTCTGATAGCGAATTTCGCGATTCCCAGGTTCCGTATCGGCACCAGGAAAATCAAGCTGGTATGGAGTCGGGTTCTTAATTTCCGAGCTCAGAATAACCGAGCTAGGTCCGGTCGGCGACGGCGTCCATAGACCCGCGATATTCGTCGCGGTATCAAATCGGCTGCCAGGATCGGTGGTAGCCGAAATTTCCGTCGGCTTGGTAAATGGAAGTGGAACCGTCGAAGTCGTACCGGGGCCTGGCAGTGCGAAATTGATTCCTTGGCTCCCTTCGGTGCTTCCTATTCGAAGTCGAAAAGCACCTTTGCCCCCAGCGCTTGCAAAAATGTCGTCGAGGTTCCGAGCAAACTCGAGTTCAGCCCGAGCTGCTTCGGCGTTGTACCGAACCACTCGCGGGTAAACGGCTTGATCGTCTTCGGAGGTTATCTTGTCGTTGGTGTACCGCAACTGATAGAAACGAGGATTGGTAACATCGGCCGCGCTCAAATCGCCCTTGTCGAAATAGACGTGAATAATGTTCAGCAGCGGTGCCTTGAGCGAACCATTGGCTTGACGTTCAATCGGGATTGGCTGAGGGACTACCGATTCGATGCGCACACCCAAGTCGAGTACAAAGCCGAGACTTGTGCTGACTCCGTTGTTATAGGCTTCACCGTTGGCGTTCTTGAGAGTGGATACGCCTCGACCCAAAATATCGATTCGATACGAGTCATCCGGCAGAGCTTCTGCAAATCGAATAATGACTTCGCGACCGGTATCGCCAAGTCCGATATAACCGGGCTTGATCAATGTGTCGGCGACGCCAGTCAATTTGATAGCAGGATTGTTAGTAGGAAAGACTCCGATGGGTGTCGATAGACTGCCGCTGACGAGTCTCGCTTGGAGAATATTCGCCGCTGCCGCGCTGCCATTGATCGCGCTGATAAATTGATCGACGGTCGTTCTGAACTGTGCACTGCTATTGGTTTGAATCCGAACGATGTTTCCTGACGCGGTAACGATCGGAAGACCAGCTCCACCAAAATCTCGTGAGCTAATTTCCAATTGAGCCGAAAGTCCTAGCGGACCACTCTGAGCGGCCAGGAATTCGACTTGAACATTCGAACCAGCGTTCAAGTTGGACGAAGCGCGTGCTGTATTTGCGCCGCCAAGCACTAGCGGCTGAGTCACGGAAACAGAGTTGGCGATCGTCGTAAATTCGGAACCGCGAAGCCGCGTGACAATCATCTTGGCTTTGGCCGCACTATTGCCATTAAACGCTGTTAGGAGATCCTGAGCGCGAGTTTCAAGCCCTGCCGTTGTGTTAACTTCGAAGTTGATCGACTGAGCAAAGACGGTGATGACCGGCAATCGCGAATTGGTACGAGCCACCTTGGTGAATGTCACCTGCAACCCATTTCCCGTTTGCCCAGGAACGGCCGCTGCAAAATCGACGACTACGGCTCCGTTGGTACCCAAATCAGAACTGACGTAAGCTCGATCGAAAGCCCCATCGCCGCCCGATCGGCTGATTTGAATTCCGTTGGCAATCGTCGAGGCATCGATCATCGTCGAGTCGTCAAAGCGAACGACGATTTCATTCGGACTAATGTGCAGGACCTGCCCTTCGCGAATGAGTTCCCCTTCATTCGGTTGGATACTGATCAGTTGCGGGCCGACCGCCATTAGCTGCCTGGATTCGAGCGATTCCAAGAGTGTTCGGCGAGATTCGCGTCGACGACGCGTCCTGGCAAGCCGCTGGCGAACGATAGTGGAACGATTTCCGGTACGACCAATGGTCATGAATCAACCTCGAAAAAGCGACGCCGAAAGGCCCTGGGATGGGTGGAATAGCCTGGGAATACATGCGATGTACGTCTGTAGACCCTTATTTGGATTCTAATTACGACCCTTTTGATTGCAACGAAAGAAAGCCTGCAAAAGTCAGCTTCAAGACGCTCAAAGTCACTTTGTAACGGGGACTGGAGACGTCTAATTAGCCGTTCAACCGGTACTTTCGGTACAACCCTTGCAGGCTGATCCAATCGGCTTGGAGTAGACTGGCGACCGAAAAGTTCCGTTCGACTGTACATTTCAAGACTGTTTTTTAATGCCTCCAACCGGTAAATTCTTGGTGATACCGCTGTTTTGGGGCAAAATGCCCATCAAAAGTCCTGCTTTTCAAGTCCTGAGATAATTCCGCTATGTTCGATTCTCTTTCCGAAGGTCTACAGTCCGCATTCAAGTCTTTGCGCGGCAAAGGAAAACTCACCGAATCCAATATTCGCGACGGCCTGAAAATGGTCGAGACGTCCCTGTTGGATGCCGACGTGAATATCGGTGTCGTCGAGCACTTCATGGCTCAAGTCACCGAAGCGGCAGTCGGCAAACGCGTCCTGCTGTCGCTTCGCCCCCATGAAGAGCTGATTCGTATCGTCTACGAAGAATTGGTCGCCTTGCTTGGGCCGGTCGATAATACGATCGTGCTCGATCGCGGGCAGTTAAAGACGATCATGCTTTGCGGCTTGCAAGGTGCCGGAAAAACGACGACCTGTGGAAAACTCGCGCAGTTAATCAAAGAGCAAAAATTTAAGCCGTTTCTCGTGGCGGCCGACTTGCAGCGACCAGCCGCCATCGAGCAACTTCACGTCATCGGTCGACAGCTAGGCGTCGGCGTATTCTCCAAAGAAGGAGCCACCGACCCGGTTGCCGTGTGCCGCGAAGGGATCGCAGCGGCGAAAGCTGCCGGGGCGAACATCGTGATTTTGGATACGGCGGGTCGACTTGCCATCGACGAAGAATTGATGGAACAGCTTCAAGATATCGACGCCCAAGTCAAACCAGATCAAGTTCTATTGGTGGTCGATGGGATGACCGGTCAGGATGCTGTCAACAGCGCCGGGGCTTTCAACGAAGCCCTGGAACTCGACGGCGTTATCATGACAAAACTTGACGGCGATGCTCGCGGCGGTGCATTGTTGAGTGTCAAAGCGGTCACCGAGGTTCCTATCAAATTCTTAGGAACCGGCGAGCATCTCGATGCGCTCGAACCATTCCGCCCCGAAGGGATGGCGAGCCGAATTCTTCAGATGGGTGATATTCTCGAAGTCGCTCGCGAAGCCCATCGATTGGTCGATGAAAAACAGCGGCTCGAGCTTGAAGATCGAATGAAAAAAGGGCAGTTTGGACTGGCCGAATTTCGCGAGCTGATGGAGAAATTCCGTAAACCAGGGCTGATGCAAAAGATGATCGGACTGATGCCTGGGATGGGAGAAATCTCGAAGATGATGTCGGGCGGACAAGGCGAAAAGGAGATGCGGCGAGTCTCTGGAATTATCGATTCCATGACTCCTACGGAACGGAAAAACCCGAAAATCATCGACAATCAACGCCGCATGCGAATCGCATCCGGAGCCGGCGTTGCCGCTCCTCAAGTGAACGAATTGATCAAGCAATTCGATATGCTCGCACCGATCATGCAAATGGCTGCGGGCGGGAACACTAAAGACAAAATGGCCATGATGCAGCAAATGCAAGGGATGATGAGTCAGAATCCACACAATCCGATGATGGGAATGAAAACCAAACAGAGCACCGGAAAACGCCTCTCCCCCAAGGAACGCGAACGGCTTATGAAAGAACGTGAAAAAGCCATCCGTAAAGCCAAACGCGACAAATAAAAGCTGCCCCGTGTTTTTCCAGAATTGTAAAGCTGAACATCCGCGAAACAATCAAATTCCCAGAACGTTTCCGAGATTTTTAGCTTGCCAATCCGCTACATCGGACATTTATTTTGGTAATGTGGCCTCAAAAAGGGCTCCCTGAAACATCGGGAAGTCGCTACAATCACCGTCCCAAATATAATTTTTCAGGAGATTTCAAGCAGTGGTTCGTATCCGTATGAAGCGTCTTGGACGCAAAAACCGTCCGTTTTACCGCCTTTGTGTTGTCGATGGCCGCAAGCCGCGAGATGGGCGTGTTCTTGAAGAACTTGGGCACTACGACCCAATGTGCAAAGAAACGGACGCTCGCGCCATTCTTCGCGGCGAACGAATCGACTATTGGCTCAGCGTAGGGGCTCAGCCTAGCGAAGCGACTGGTGTGCTGATTAAGAAGTATGGTACCAATGGAACGCACCTTGCCAAACAAGCCGAAGCGTTGCAGCGACTAGGTCGTGCGAGCAAGAAATCGTCACCAGTCGTTGCGGCCGCGACCCAAGAAGGTTCCTAGTACGTCGTTCTTGAAAAACGAATCAAAGCAAAGCTAGCGGGCGGTTGATATAGTGAGCCGTCGGCGCTAGACCGGAAAATTCATCAGCCGAAGTGCGTTAGCACCTGTCGGCTCGAATTACTGGGAAACCGGAGGCTAACGCGTTCCGGCTGATTTGCAGACGTGCTTTTAAATTTTCGGAACTGCCCGATGCGGTTTGACATCGTCACCCTCTTTCCCGAAATCTTCACCGGCTATCTCACGCAAAGCCTTTTGAAGAAAGCGATCGAATCCAAGCTCGTCGAAATCGTCGTTCATGATCTTCGAAACTGGTCGACCGACGACAAGCATCACAAAATTGATGACCGCCCATTTGGCGGTGGGCCTGGAATGTTGATATGCGTCGAACCGGTCATCGAATGTGTTGAAGAAATTCAAGGACACGCATCTGAACGCGGCCAAGTTATCCTGTTAACGCCGCAAGGTGATCGACTTAACCAACCGCTCGTCGAAGACCTTTCAATTCATCAACGATTGATTCTTTTGTGTGGTCGCTATGAGGGTTTTGATCAGCGAGTAATCGATATACTTCAGCCGCGCGAGCTGAGTATTGGCGACTACATTCTAAATGGTGGCGAAGTTGCGGCGATGGTCGTTGTTGACTCGACAATTCGAATGGTGCCAGGGGTTCTCGGCGATGAAAACAGCAGTATTGAAGATTCCTTTTCGCGAGGAAATAGACTGTTGGAATTTCCTCAGTACACGCGACCTCGTGAGTATCGCGGCTTTGCGGTCCCGGACGTTCTCCTCAGCGGAAATCACGAAGCGATTGCGGCATGGCGCCAATCGCAAAGCCAACAGCGAACTTCTGAACGCCGACGCGATCTCTTGCCCTAATTCGGCTCCCCCCTCGAGTTCGTAGTCCCGCCTTCAGGCGGCTTCGCACGCAGCTCCGCCTTCAAGCGGCAATGACGGCAAAGTCGGAAAACTCAGCACTTGCGATTCACATTGCATCGACGAATCCCTTGATGACGATGGATAACAATTGGGAATGTATCGATACCGCGAAGCCTCGTTCACTCGAATCCAAGATGAAATTTTCGACAAGATCACATCGTCAGCGTCATCGAGGAATAGCCAAAGTCATGGTGGTGCTTGGTGCTGCACTATTATCGATCGCAGTTTTCGCCGGTATTTTTGCTTGGATGATGACTGGGGCGAAGACAAGTCCCGAAGCTCGATTGAACGCGGGATTGCGCTTACTTAAGAAAGGGCAGACGCAAGAGGCCAAGCTTCGAGCGGCGTCGATCGACGAAGCATCGTTAAAGGATCCGGCAGAGCAATCCAAACATCATCTTGTATTCGGAGCGGCCGCCTTGGACGACGCGGAGCACGCTAGGCTTCGTCAAACGGAGATTGCAAAGGCTAAGGAATCCGAAGAGCATCTTCAGAAATCCAAGAAGATAGGCTTTCCTCGTGGCTACGAAGGGCTCGGTAATTTCTTGCTAGGCAAGGTCTTGGTGATGCTCTTTCGAGGTAGCGAAGCGATGGAACCACTCGATGCTGCGATCGCCGAGTGGCCAAGTGGACGAGTCGATTCGCTTGAACGGTTGATCGACATCGAGCTTGCAGAAGAGAAACCAGATTTTGAGTTGCTGAGAGAGCGACTTCATCAATGGGACGCCTTGGCCGGTCTGACTAAGGACGAACGAGAATTGGCTGGCATCAAAAGGATTGAAGTTGAACTAGCAGCTGGCCAAAGCGATGCCGCCGAACAAGTCGCGAAGAGCGTTCCCGACGATTCGCGCTATGCAGTCAACGCAAAGTACTTGATGGCGCTGACCGAACTCAAACATCAACAATCATTGGCTACACAAAACAAGCCCGAGTTCGAATCGATTTTGAAGGTGATGCAGGATGTGAGCCGAGAATTGATCGTTGACAATAGGACGCGGCGGCGGAGCAAATACTATAGCGGGCTGATTTATCTCACCATCGAACAGCCCATCGCCGCGATGACCACGTTTAGCGCATTGCGACAAGAGTTCCCACAAACAGTCGAGAGTACAGCCGCTACGATCGAGGAAATACAAGCCTTGATCGCACTAAATCGTTATGAAGATGCCAGCCGGACTTTGAAACTGCTGACCGATCAATTTGGTGACCTGTCATGGTATCAGAACCATTGGATGCCCTTGAAAGCCATGCGAGATCGAACCAATGAACTCGGCCAAGAACTGGTCAAGGCAAAGGCTTATCCCGAGCTTATATCATTTGCGGAGCACTTACCGCCTTTCAACGAGCGGGTGGATAAGCTGAAATTGCTCGCCGTCGGATACCAGCGCTGGGCACTTTCGCTTAAAGAGAAAGCTTTGGGGATCGATCCACTGCTGGATATCCGCAACGCGAAGCGGACGCGTGAATCGGATGCTAGTACGGACGAGCGACAACAGCAGCTATTTAGCAAGGCAGCCCAATTCTTCAAGGAGCTTGCGATTCATGAACTTCGTTCGCCCGAATACAGCGATCTTATTTGGTCGGCCATTGATTCCTCGCAAGCAGCCGGAGAACTGACGCAATCGAACGCGATGATCGCCAACAATATGGCCTATGAACCGAGGGACCGGCAACCGCGGAGTATTCTTAAAATCGCCGAGAATCATTTTGCGATGCAAGAACTCGAAAGTGCATTGATTCAACTTCAACGCTGCATTAACCAGCATCCCGAGCATCCCTTGTCCTATCAAGCTAGGCTCAATGCCGCTCGTATTCTGAGCGAGCAATCTCAATTTGATCAGGCTATCGATTATCTGGACAAGAATCTCTATGCTAGTCAACTCACACCAGAAAGCCCCGTTTGGCGTGAATCATTCTTTGAACTCGGTAAAATTCACTTCCAGCGTGGGGAGAAACAACACGCTGAAGGCGACGCATTACAATACGAAACGACTTCGCTACAAAAAAACAAACGTATCGAGAAACTCGAAGCATCGAACACTCAATTCATTAAGAGTATTGCTTGTCTCGAAGAATGGATAAAGCGATATCCCGAAGATTCGCGTCGATTCGAGACCATGTACGCGATTGGACAAGCCTATCAAATGGCTGCCCAATGGAACACGGTACAGATCAACGAAAAGCTCTTGAATTCGGATGAGCAAATTCGATCGCGCGTTCAAGAAAAGCGAAAACTTTTGGATTCCGCACGCAAAACCTTCAAGGAAATTCGCGATGGAATGAACTCGTCTAAGGACTTGGCGGTTCTCGATGTAGCCCAACAACGATTGCTTCGGAATAGCTATTTTGCCGAAGCAGATTTGATGTTTCAGTCGAAAGATTATGAAGGAGCCTTGGCAACCTATCGCAATATTGCCAACCGCTTAGCCAATGAACCGGAAGCCATGGAAGCACTTTCCCAGGCTGCCGATTGCCTAAAGCGACTCGGTCGCGAAGAGGAAAGTCGACGGGTCATTGCGCAAGCCCGACATGTTCTCGAACAGATTCCAGCGCAGCGCGATCAGCAGTTCGTGAGCTTCACTCGGTTTTCCCGCAACGAATGGAGCAAACATTTAGATTGGATGGGGAAGGATTCGCTGTAGAATAACCTAACGATATTCAGCAGCGAATTCTTTGGCTCCGGTCGCCTAAGCTTGCGGTGAATTGCTAGGTACCGGATAACGTACGGAGCGACATCGAATGATGCCATGGTTAAACTCCCTTCGTGACCGTGTCAGAGTTGCTATCGATGCCGTTTCGCGAAAGTGCTTTCGGCGGAATAGGTTGCTGGGCGAGAGCGATACACTTTCGGTTGGAAAACAAGGTGAACGCATCGCAGCAGACTACCTTCGTCGCCAAGGATTGAAGATCCTCCATCAGAGTTATCGCAGTCCGATCGGCGAAGTCGATATTATCGCTCTCGACCAGTCGAATCGATCGCGAAAAACGCTCGTCTTCGTCGAAGTCAAAACGTGGCGAATACCTGCACAAGGTGGGCCGGCCGACGCAGTCGACGGGCAAAAGCAAGAGCGCTTGACGCGTTTAGCACTCGAGTTCCTCAAGCGTCATCGACTCCTAGAGAGTCCTGCTCGATTCGATGTTGTGCAAGTCATTCTCGAACCGCTATCGATTCGTCATTTTCCGAACGCCTTTGAAGCGACCGGAAAGTATCAGTGGTTTTCTTAGTCGCCAACGGCGTGGAATTTTTACGACTCGTTTCCATACGGCGATTGCTTTGCATTAGAATGTCTCGCGTTCCCCGGGCTTGTCGTAGACGGATCAAAAATGTGAGCGGCACGGCGCTAGCCCCCGGTTTTTGATATGGAAAACCGGCGGCTAGCGCCGAACCGCTCACAAAATTAAGTGACACGGCGAGCAAATTAGGTCATTCGAGGTTATGAACAGTCCATGAAGCAAGAAAATGTGAATACGAACGACGGTGCCGCTTCGAGTTCAATCGCCATCGATTCGGTCGATAACCGCCCTGAACTTCTCGCCGATCGATCGTTTTGGGGGATCGCGACCACTCAGTTCTTGGGGGCCTTCAATGACAACCTTTTTAAACAGTTGATCTTGCTGCTCTCGGTTCCGGCTGTTGTCGTTGGAATTCAACAAGCTGCGAACGCAAACGCCGGTGACGACGTTCAGGGATATGCGACGGCTATCTTTTCGCTTCCATTCGTCATCCTTAGCGGCTTTGCGGGTTTTCTTTCCGATCGATATAGCAAACAACAAGTCATCTTCATATCCAAGGTTGCCGAGATTGCAATCATGTTTCTCGGCATGTTCGCCTTCTTGATGTACGGAACATTTGCAGCACTGGGAACATGGTCGGTGCTCTTTTTGATGGCGACGCAAAGCACTTTTTTTGGACCTGGCAAGTACGGTATTTTGCCCGAGCTGTTTCGCGAACGCGATCTTGCAAAGGCCAATGGGCTGATTTTGATGAGCACGTTTCTTGCAATCATCTTCGGGACGGTCGTGGCTGGCTTCTTGTTCGATGTTTTATTGGTTGTGGATGCGGCAGGAAAGCCGCAAGCACAAGCTTTGTGGATCGGTTCGTGCGCTTGTATTTTGATTGCCGTCGTTGGAACGTGGACGTCGACGTGGATTCGTCGCACGGCCATCGCTGAACCTAGTTCGACTCTTTCGCTGGCGGACTGGGGACTATCGGCACCGATGCGAGGGCTACTCGGTAACGATCGACCATTGTTGATGGCGTTGTTGGTTTCGTGCGTTTTCTGGATGGTTTCGGGTATCGCGGTTCCCGTTGTCAATCGACTCGGCATTGGGCAGCTCAACGTTAATAAGTCACTCACCAGTCTTTTGGTCGCTGCGATTGCCATTGGTATTATGTTGGGATCGATCCTAGCAGCGGCCGTTTTCAAAAAACTCAAGCCACGAGGGCAAGTCACCGTCGGCCTATGGGGATTGGTCGCCAGTCTCCTGTTTCTCGGATGCTGGACGGCCAATGGAAAGCATATGTTTGGCTACTCGGGTTGTTTTGTATTGCTTATCGTGCTCGGCGTTTTCGCCGCCATCTATGCGGTTCCATTGCAAGTCTTCCTTCAATCGAGACCGCCTGCGGAATTAAAAGGGCGGATGATCGGCACGATGAATCAAGCGAACTTCGTCGGTATCCTTTTATCGGGTCCGCTCTATCAAGGCTTCGAAAAGATATCGAGCTCTATGGGATGGCCGATTAGTTCGGTCTTCTGGATGTTGGCGGTTTTGGTTATTCCGCTGGCCATCTTTTATCGACTTGGGAGCGGGGAAAGAGAAATAGCCCGCATAGCGCGACCGCTTGATTGAGCGGGTCGCTATGCGGGCCTTTTCTACCGTGAAAACCGGGCCGAACCCTAGGATTTGGGTTTGCCGTTGGGACTTTTAAAAAAGCTCCAACGATCGCCACTAAGATCACGGTGCATCCATTCTTTGACGAGCTCTAACGGTGCCGTTCGAATTTTTTAGATTCACTGAACTTCTCGTCGGACGCGATCAACTCCACAATCGCAGCTCGAAGGCTTAATGAGTTATTGGCTATTGGTGGTGAGCCGGTTATCGAAGTCAACCGCTGCGTTTGCCACACTCGTCTAATTTCGGACGCTGTAACCAAAACTCAACGACAATCTCAAGCATTCGCTGTGCCGAACCGAGAAAAAGGGACAGATTTCTATCGATGCATCGATAAATTGCGTCAGTCTCGTAAAGATGTAGCAAATAGGAAAAATGGACTGCGATTTGATGTTTGTCAAACAGACCGCTGCAGGGCGAAAATTGTAAATTCTACAATCGCTAGCAAACGTTTTTACAATTCGGTGCCTCAATCGATCTTAAGGTCATGCCCCAGTGAACGCAGAATGCTGACCAGCATCGCTTGAAAAACCGGCTTTAGTTTTTGATACGTTCGGTCCTCGGCCTGCATCTGAACAAGATACGTATACGGCCTGAGCGTAAAGGCTATCAATTGAGAGGTGACCAGTAAGTCGAGACAATAGAAATTGACTTCAGCACCGCGGCTATCGGGAATGTCCAATTGGGGTTCAAAGGGGTTGGATTCGAATTGATCGTAATCCTCGTTCATGGCAGGGACCGCTCGTTCGAGGACTTCGCGGGGTGCACAATTCCATGGATACCTTGCCAATGAAAAAAACGCCGCGTCGGGACTCTCGATGGTGAACCCAATAAGCCCCTCGTCACCATTGTCCTCGGTCAATTTCCAATTATCTGGATAAAGGCACTCTAAATCAAGTTCGCGATAAGTGACGGGCATAAAAATCGAGTCGATAAAAGTGAAAAAGGCATCGTAGCAAAAGGCAGAAAACGAGCAGCCCGATCTCGGGAATAGGATGGACCATAATTGTATTATTTGCAAGCGTTCTTGGCCAAATTCGCTAGCTTGTCTTGTTGGTCAACATCAAAACTTGTAAAGATTCCATTGGGATTTTGATGGCTCGTTACTCTTGGTGAAAACTGCGTCGATAGCTAAGCGGTATGACCGAATTCCGTTCACGATTTAAAGTCGGAAACTTTCTCCTAGGAGTGATCTTTTTTGGGGCAGGGCAGGGGGTCTGGACTGGTTGCCGAACGTTAAGTGGCACCCTTCCTGATGGCCGACTTGTCCGAGCTCGACAACTCTCGTTGCGAGGTGCCGATCTTCTTCGGCGTTCGCGGTACGATGATGCTCAGACGTTATTCAATGAGGCGATTCAGAATTGCCCGAACGACGAGCGAGCGCACTGGGGGTACGCTACAACGCTCTGGGAAAACAATCAACGCGGGGCTGCCATCGCTCATATGACCGAAGCAGTGCGACTCTCCGGTAGCAACCCCGAGTTTATGACTCGTTTAGGCGAGATGTACCTAGCTGAAAACGATCTTGCTCGCGCCAAATCTCAGGCCGATCTTGTTCTTCAATCACATCGAGATCGAGCTGATGCCTGGGCCTTGTTGGGTGATAGCTATGCACAATCGAATCAGCCTGCCGAAGCCATCGAGAGTTATCATCGTGCGTTATTGCTTCAGTCGGATTACCCACGTGTTCAACTAGCTACGGCGATTATGTACCGCCAGATCGGGCGACCGAATCGTTCACTTGCGACGCTCGATCGAATGGTTGATATGCATCCGTCCGACTGTGCCAAAGGTGAGGCGCAACTTATTCGTGCCCTCGCTTTGACCGATCTCAATCGAAAGGACGAAGCCTTGTTGGCGTTAAAGTCGGCAACCGACGGTCTTCCGGAGAACAATCCTCAACGGCATATCGAGTTAGCCTACGCACAGTATCAACTTGGCGAACTTGTTGAGGCTCGGATGTCGTTAGGTCGGTTATTGCAGCAACACCCCGACTATCAGGGAGTGAAGGAGTTGCAAATCAAACTCGATAGTTCATTTGCATATCTGGCTGAGCAACCTAGCCATGCTCAGTTGAAGCGATGAACGCGGATTAAGGCTTTTTCAGTCGCAAGCAGCAGGCTTACGCCAGTTTTTCGCAAGCAGCAAGCTTACGCCACTTTGCCGCAAGCTTAGCGACCGCGAGCGAGTTCTTGAAACAAGCGAAAACGCGATTGCATTTCAGCGACACTATCGCCGCCGAATTTGTCGACGAAGGCTGCGGCGATCTCGAAGGCTACTACATGTTCAACGATAATTGCGGCGGCCGAGACAGCACACACGTCGCTTCGTTCGTAGTTCGCTCGATACGGTTCTTTGTCATCCATGCGAATCGAGTCGAGCGGTTTGCGGAGGGTACTGATCGGTTTTTTCCCTGCTCGAACAATCAACGACTGACCATTCGTCATTCCGCCTTCAAGTCCCCCGGCGTTATTGGTTGGGCGTGTGTAACCAAGTTTTGTCGTATCTTTTTCCGAGGCGTCATAGCCGATCGGATCGTGAACCTCTGAACCGCGCCGGACAGCGGCTTCGAAACCCATTCCGATTTCGACGCCTTTAATTGCTTGAACGGCCATCACGGCTTGCGCAAGTTTTCCATCGAGCTTTCGATCCCATTGAGCGTGTGTTCCAAGTCCAAATGGCAAGCCATCGACACGAACTTCGATAATTCCGCCGAGCGTATCACCTTCGTCGGCGATCTTGTCGATATAAGCTTCGATCGATTTATCCTGACTTGGGTCGAGCGAATAGATGCTACTTTGATCTCGAATCGTTCGCAGCTCAGGGATTGTTCCGGCAACCGGAGGGATGGCGTGGCCGCCAAGGTTGACAACGTATCCAAGCGTTTCAATACCGAAGACGCGTAGCAACTGTCGACAGAGAGCTCCTGCGGCAACGCGAACGGCGGTTTCTCGAGCGCTCGATCGCTCTAGGACGCCGCGAATACTTCCGAGATACTTGATGGCTCCGGTCAAGTCAGCATGACCGGGTCTGGGGCGTTCGAGTTCTTTGAGTCGTTCGAGTTTGTAATCGCGATTGATGACTTGAAGCGTAATCGGAGAACCGATCGACTTGCCTTGCCAAATGCCTGTCAAGATATCGACTTCGTCGGTTTCTAATTTCTGCCGACCGCCGCGACCATAACCACCTTGCCGCAATCGAAGCTCGGTATTGATCATTGCCGGGTCGATATCGAGCCCGGCTGGAAAACCATCGATCAAGGCGAGTAGGGCTTTTCCATGCGATTCCCCAGCGGTCCAATAACGAAGCATTTCTAAATTGATGGCCTATTTACGAAGAAGTAAGACACCCCAAAATCGGGCACCTTCGCTAAACGGACATTCTAATTCCGTTTAGCGACTCGTAACAGCCCAACGCAATTCCAACTATCGACCATAATCCGAGAAGAATCGATCGACGCTTGGCGCCGCTCCTTCACCCTCAGCCGATCCGGTCGACGTGAAAGTCAGTTCCGCAGCCGTCATGAGGATTCGAACGACCGCGTTTCCGGAAGCGTCCGTATTTGCCAAGTATCGTCCGCGAGGAACTGTTGCGGTTACTACTTGCAAGTTCGGAAGAACCGAAAAGATTTGAACTTGGCCGTTGGATAAAACCCTTACTTCGTTGTGAACATAACTTTCGAAGCCACCTCGATGGATCGTCCACGCGGAAGTTCCATCGGGTCGAACCAAGGCGGTCAGTCCCAACTGTCGCCATTGCTGTCCGTTGCGAAGGTAGTATGCGTTTTCAATATTCTCAAGAATGTTCTCATAGCCAGCTTCGAAACCATAGACTGAGAAGTTGTGAGCGGTCGTCGTTCCACCAGGAGCAGCGATGGTTGTGCTTACCGAATTTGGGGCCGGTGCATCGAGCATCTTGACTGGCGGAGTGAACGAAACCGTATAGCTTCCAGGACCAAGGTTACTGAATTCGTAGCTGCCGTCTCGTAAAGACGCTACAGCAATCGGCGTAATGTCGCTGGTTGCACCCACGGCACGTCCCGTGAGTACGACTTCAATTCCGTCTAGGAAAAGTTCATTGTTGTTTACCGATCCGTCTTTGTTGTCATCAATCCAAACTTGACCGCGGATGGTGCTAGGTTGGAAAGCCGCCACGTTGACGGTGATTCTGGCGATGCCTGTCTTCGGATCGGCTTGACCGTTGGTCGTTCCGTTATCGATGATTTCGTAGTCGAACGAGTCTGGTCCCGAGAATCCAGCCGGTGCAAGATATCGAATCGTTCCATCGGTATTGAGCGTAACTGTTCCTTGCGTTGCGTTGGCACCCGTCAATGGAATGACGCGATTGACGCGAACGGTTTGGGTTGCTTCGTCAGCTCCACCGCCGCGAGATGCTAGCGCTAACTCGGCTGTCAAATCGATATTGATAGGAATGGTCGCATTTGCATTTCGCGATGCAGCAACCGGGACCGGTGGATCGTTAACAGGCGTTACTGTGAACACAATCGTTCCCGTCGCCTGAGGATTTCCAGTTCCGTTGTCTTGAATCGTGTAGATAGCCGAACTGGTTCCGTTAAAGAAGGCTGGCGGTGTGAAGACAATGTTGCCGTTCGATAGAGCTACCGAACCGGCCGCACCGTTGGCCATGACAACGCTTACGATGCTTAAGGTCTGGCTTACTTCGTCGAGTGCCGTCGCAGGTCCAGGCCGATCGTTTGAGAGGACACTCGTTCCTGTCAGCGTGAGCGTTGAACCCTCGGCTGTCGTACCGGCATCGTTGCCGGCGATCGGAGCATCATTCACCGCAGCTACATTGACCGTGATGGTTGCCGATGCTGTAAGCGGAGCTGCGACGCCGTTGTTCGTACCATTGTCGGTAGCGGTGTAACGGAGCAGGGCAGGGCCGTTAAAATCAGCGGCCGGAGTAAAGACAATGTTGCCGTTGGTTACGACGACTGTTCCTTGGCTAGGTGTGACGACACTTACGGCGGTAATCGTAAAAGTCTGATTCGATTCGTTCGGTCCAGCCGAAGAACCAGCGAGCGCCGTCGAAGCAAGGATCGTAAGCGGTGTATCTTCGGTGCCCGACACGGTTTGATTGACGACCGTCGGTGCGTCGTTGATTTCAGTTACCGTTATGAACACCGTGCCGGTCTCATTCGGACTTCCGTCAGCACTGTCCGTCATTACATACGTAAACGATGCGATCCCAGCGAAGTTACTCGCCGGTGTGAATCCAATCGTATCGTCGGTTGTATCACTAGGTGTTCCATTGTCGAGATTTACAATGGTGCCCGCATTGGACGGCGTGAGTGCGCCGATACTGACAAGTCGTTTGGTCGCTCCGTTGTTGAATAAATCATTCGTCAAGACATTGATGATGGTCTGGTTGCTGTCTTCAGCAACGCTTATCGAGTCGTTGACGGCAAAGGGCAAACGCGGCGGGACGACTTGAACTTGTACCGTCGCGGTAGCCATCAAGCCGCCGTCATCGGTAATCGTATAGCTGAATGTTTCTGTATTGCCAATCGAGGTAGCTCCAGGCGTATACAAAATGCTTTGACCATTCGGGCCGATTGCAATCGTTCCGGCACCCGAAAGTACACTAATTGCGGTGACGCGAATCGTACCGCCCACATCGCCAGAACTATCATTTGCCAAGACATCCAAAGTCGTTGTGATCGACGTAATGCCCGGTGCCGAAAGCGAGTCAGCGTTAGCGGTCGGTGGATCGTTGACAGGTGTTACCGTGATCGTCACCGTCGATGGTTGGCTCTGCAAAGGTTCGGTTTCACCGTCGTTTGCAATCGCTACGAAGACAAACGTACCTGAAAAATTTGCGTCCGGTGTAAATCGGGCATTTCCCGTATCGACGACAATGGTTCCACCGGTCTGACCTGCGACGGGTACCGCGCTGACTAAAACAACAGCTTGCGTCGATTCGTTAGCCGGGCCCGGATTAAAAATATCCGATGCCAAGATTGTAAACGGCGTGTCTTCTAGCGTCGTGAACATTGTCCCATTGGCAATCGGCGGATCGTTGACGGGGGTGACCGTTACGGTAAACGTCGCTGTTGTCGATGCGGCAGGCGTACCGTTGTCGGTTCCTGTTACGCGGAACAAGATTGGTCCATTAAAGTCGGCTACCGATGGGGTGAACGAAACGTTGCCACTGACCAATGAGAATGTACCGCCGGTCTGACCTGGAACAAGCGACACATTGCTGAGTGTAACTGTCTGCGTATCCTCGCCAGCACCTGGCAAGAAGAGTTGGGATGGCGTGAACGTGACGGCAGGTCCATCCTCGGTTGCGCTCAACGGTGTTCCAAGTGCGACAGGAGCCTTGTTCGCTGCACTAACTGTCGCGGTCACCGTAGCCGTGCTCATTTTCGGTGTCGGCTGATTGTTGGTTACGGTATAGGTGAACGTCGCCACGCCATTAAAACCGGCCGTTGGTGTAAAGCTAACCGACGATCCATTATTGACAACCGTACCGCCGGTCGCTGGCTGGGTAATGCCAGTGATGTTGATGGTCGTACCAGCTAGCTTGGAATCGTTGGCGAGAACATCAAGCGTCGTTGCACCGCTGTTTTCAACGACCGTAAACGAGTCGGCTATCGCTTGCAGATCGCTCGCAATGACAACGCGGAATGGAGCTGGATAAGTTACGACGCTGTCTGCTAGGTTCGTATCGTTATCGTACAAACCGATTCCCTGCAGCGTATTCTGACTCGAACCAACAGTGAAATCGACAATGCCGCTCATGGTAGCGGCTCGGTAGGCCGTATCAAAGATACTCACATATGCCGAAGGATCATCAAAAGAGGCACTGATTGCGCTCGAAAAACTTCCCGCATTGTCAATTTTTAGTCCGGTATTTCCAACCGTTTGAAAGGTAGCAACCGGCGGCGACGCATCATACACTAGTTGTGAAGATCCCGAGATTTGATTGACGGGGTAACTAAAGGCGGCAAACAATGAAAGTTTGTCGGTAGGGTCAGCGACTGTCGTGAGGGTAATAGTATTCGCACCAGCTCCCGACACGGTCAAATTGTTGGTGCCGATAACCGGATTTTGAACATTTTGCCTTGCGAGGTTTCCAGTAAAGAAGACATCAAAAAGTGGGCCTTGATTTGAACTAGCCGCGATCGAGTTCACACTTATATTCGATACGCCACCGACAAAATTCAAAGCTCCAATTGCGTTTCGAATGCTGGTGCGCATCGTTGCCAAGTTGTTTGAGAAATTGATCGGAGCGGTTGTCTCACTCCCGTAAGTCAGCGTAAAGGAACCGCCATTGGCTCCAAACGGGAGACTGATGGACTGTGCTTCACTCCAAAGCACTTGAGCTAATTCGGTTGTCGCACTCCCTTGGGTTGCGTAATTGATGTCGACGAAGGTCGAAAAAACTCCGGTGGCGTTTGATCTCAAATCGCGAGTCCGGGTTCGCAAAGTAAATTTTTCACCGGGCGCGACTGTGTATTCATTTACGCCAGCGACAACGTTAGGTTGAATGGGTGTACCGGCACTATTGAGGATTTGTACTTCAATCTGCGCAAGCTCGCCAACGCCTTCTCCAGATTTCAACTTGTTGATAACCATCAGGGCATCGATCGGCGATAAAAGGCCGTCGTTGCTGACGTCAACCATCTGAGCTATCGTATCGGTATCGGAAGCATTCAAGGTGCCTCGCGATTGTCGATTGAGCGCATTGATTACCTGCAGCGCATCAATTGGCGAAATTTGGAAGTCGCCGTTGACGTCGGTCGCAATCAATGAGTTGTGCTGAATAGCACCTAAATCGCTCGCCATAAGCTCGCGACGCTCTAGCGACTCGACAAGTAGCGAGCGGCGCTTCGAAGAACGAGCAATGCTTGCTATTCTTGTTCGCCATCGTTTACTCAACGACTTAGAGGAGAAAAAAGCTGTCAAGGAGTGACGGTTTTGCAATCCACTCATCGAAAATCCACCCTGAGGGCTAGGGAAAAATTATTGAAGCTGTTCGGAAAAGCCTGCGTCCAGGTACCTTCCGAAAGAGCTTATGTAAAAAAGACAGTCCTGAGATTACTTGCCGTCGAGCGGTTTTTCAATGGTATAAATTGCCAGGACTTCCCAGTTTTCCTGCTGAAACATCTCTTCCTGACGACTATAACCATCGTAGTCGGAAAAACCGGTGCAGCCAACGGTCGTTAGAGTCGGGAAAAAGTATAGAAGTTCCCGAAGATTTCCGAGATTTACTCGGGAATTAGGTTTTCGGCCGAAGGTGGGCTGCGTGCATTCGAACTGAAGCTATTTTTGGATCTGAAAGTCAAGATTTGCTTGACCAAACTTGCGAGCTTTCATGTCCTCGATCGTGACTCGCATTTGATAGTTGCCGGGCGCAATTTGGATCGGCATAAAAATGTGATAGATAATGAAGTAGTCGCGGCGATGATTCTGGCATATTTCTCGCTCCATCGGGAGCAATTGGTCTGTAATTCGACGCCCGTTGGGATCGATGATCTCGTAATTTCCTTGCAATTGCGTCTCAAATCCCGCTTTGACCTGCTCTGCCAAGACGTTCTCGAGTTCGCAGTAAAGCAATATCTCTTGGTCGGGTTTGAATTGATAATTCGGAAACTTCGTCATCATCCCGTAGCCCTGGACATCCGTGCAAAAAGCGAGCGATCGAACTTCTAAATTGCTAGCGGCGGCGAGCTGGTTAGTCGCCTGCCGCTGGCTGTTCATCACCAACGACCAACGTCGCTTGGCCGGCATCGCATCTGGATTTCCTGCCTCGTAAAGCGCCTGGAGTTGATGTCGAAAATAGTCTTGCTCGTTGGCTGCCAAGCCTTCGATAGGACGCAGCGCGTCGTCGAGCTGCCGATTCGATAAGTACAAAAGCCGCAATGTTACTTCATGGCTTAGTCGAAGATTTTCATCGGAAGTTTGATTCTGCTCGATATCGCGTTCGAGCGTCGATATTGCTTCACTGACCGAAACATTCCAGTGCGGGTTCGCAACCGGCTTCGAAGACGCAGCCGATGCGAGCTCGACCGCTCCTTGATTCTCTGCTTTTTGCGCAGTCGCAGTTACGACAGCGTGGGGTTCCTTGGCAGAATCAGCGACATTTGTCGAAGCGGGTACTGGATCAGGAGACGGCATGTAAGACGCCCTTATGACTTCCGATTCGCTTTTATCGGTCAATTTCGCCGTGATCTTAGTTTCTGGTTTGCTCTTACCGCCCCGGTTGATCCCAGATTCTTCCGATTTTCGAGAGCTCTTCATTGCCTGAAGCTGACGGCGCGCGACTTCCTGAAGATTCGGCGGAAGCGCGGCTAAAGCGCCTTCTAGATCGAGATCATGCGTATCGGTTTCTTTGACATCGAGCGCATCCGTAGCTTCGCTGCTTTCGTCTTTGGCGATCTCGGGTTGCGATTTAGCTGACGAATCGTCAGCTATCTTCGAAATCTTGGGCGGCTGGTACTCGGCAGGCAGCAGCGGATTGTTCGATTTAGGTAAACGAGAAACATCGTCGCTATTCTGCTTTGAGCGACTTACATATTTTTGCGGCTGGGTGTAGCGACCGGTTTTCGGAGGTGCCCAGTCGTCATCCGATGCCGCATCGATGCTCGTTCCCTGTGTCCGAAAACGTCCGCTAAGCGGATGACAACCCAACGCCGACAACAGGGCCGCCGAGATGCCGATTGCAATCGCACTGCACTGAGCAAATTGTTTCAAACTATTCAACATCCGTGACATAGCAAAGAATCCTTCGAGACTGATCTTCAAGCCGACCAATCGCTAGATTTACCGCGATAGAGCAGAAACCGAACTTCAACGCGGATACTAGGAGATCACGAGTGTTTTTCGCAAGATCGATTGCTTTTTCGAGATGTATCGAATCGTCGAATTCGCCTATTTCCGCAGGTGCAAACGCACCATCTCTCAAAATGAGATGGTCTGTCACATGCCGCCCTATGTTTCTTATTGTTTCTATTTGGTGCAATCATTAAATTTTACCCAGTCTTCTTGCATGCATCGAATTCCGAGATATTCTAGAAGTACTTTTGAAGAAGGAGTTGGGCTAACAGTATGTCCAACTGATTGTTGGGGGTCCGAATTCTTGGAGAAAACTGCTGCATCATGAAGAAATTACATGGATTTTTGGCGTTAACTGGCTTGCTTTGCATCGCCACATCGGTTTCAGCGGGCTGGGGATCGAGCGGGGGAGGCAATGGTTCCAGCGGTGGATATGGAAGTAGCGGCGGTTCTTACTCAGCCGGTTATGGTAGCAGCGGCGGCATTACTGCCGGTTACGGGTCGAGCGGCGGAGTTGCTCAAGTCGGTCCCCTACGCCGATTAGTTTCAGGTATCCATGCGCGACATACTGCGGCACGGGCTGCGTACTCGGTCGGATACGCAAGTTCCGGAGGCGGCGGTTCCAGCGGCGGCGTCTATCGTAATTCTTCCTTCGGCAGTTCAGGTGGCGGCTATTCCGGCGTCAGCTACGGAAGCAGCGGTGGTGCTGGATCATCCGGTCATTCGTATAGTCAAGCTCACTACGGTAGTTCGGGCGGAGGATCGTCCGGCGGCTATTCGCGAGCAAGCTACGGGAGCACCGGCGGAAGCTATTACAGCGGTTCTGTTCAAAGCCATGGTAGTGTTGGATCGAGCTATGAAAGCAGCCAACCGATTTACAACAGTCCGTCGACCATTGCACCTAGTTCCGACGTACCTATGATCTCGCCAACAAGCGGAACCGATGCCTCGTACGAATGGAGCAACCAAGTCGTATCGAGCATTAAGCCAGTTATCTCGCGAGATGAAATCCACTTAAACGTTCGGATTCCAGAAGCAGCGACTGTTTACGTCAACGGTAATCGCACCACCAGCAAAGGTGCTTTGCGACATTTTGTATCGAAGAGCTTAGACGCTGGAGCAAGCTATCGATTTGAAGTTCGAGCCGAACGCGAAGTAAACGGTCGGACCATCGCCGAAAATAAGACGATCGTCCTCGCCGCTGGTCGAAGCGAATTAGTCGAGTTCTCCTTGGAAGACAAAGCCCAAATTGCGGAAACGGTTCTCACTTTGAACGTTCCAAGCGATGCGAAGGTTACGCTTGCTGGTAACGGGACGAAGTCGGTTGGAGAATCGCGAACGTATCGAACCAAAGAATTGACCAACGGTCAAGTTTGGGAAGACTATGCGATTTCGGTAGTTTGGAATGGCCAAGTCAAAGAGCGAACGATTCGGCTCATCGGTGGCGATGATTTGGAGATCAGTTTTAACTTTGATGATGCCAGCAACGTTGCGATGCGATAACCGCTATCGAACTTTGCATTGAAAGCGAATATAGCCACCTTCGCCTGGTCGAATCGTCTCACCGAACGACCAGGTCAAGATATTGGAACCGGCGTCATTCGCTTCGCTTTGAAAGTCGGCATTCAAACTAGTCTTTTGTGAATCGTCGACGTATTCAAGCCTCGGCGATAATGAGTCATGCACGACAATATTGGAAATCTTCTGATCGCCGATGTTATCGAAGCGAATCGTAAAGTCGATCGTATCGCCCGGTTCGGCAACTTGATGTGACGCGACTTTGCAGATCCGCACTCGAGGCTTGCCATCGAGTTCATAAGTGAAAACTTCTTCGGGGCGACTGCTTGATTTGGCAATCTGCACCGTACTACCGTCGACGAGTACGACTAATTCTTCAACGCTCGACCAGTTGAGTGCCGCAAGTGTGAAGCGACGCAAGTTAACTTTGTCGTCCGACGTCAGACGACCGTCGCGAATAATTTGTAAGTCTTCGTAAGGCCTAAAGGCTTCGCTGACGCCGATCGCTGGAATGATTTTGTCGACTAAGACGCCGCGATTGCGTTCTCGAACAGCTTCGACGACATGAACACTGTCTTCGAGCATAGGACCTGAACGCAATCGAGTTTTGGTAGGTGGAATAGCATCGGCCATGCGTCCGATTCTTTCGTCACGATTGGTGGCTTGGATCGCTACTACTCGGTCGCTTGTTCCAAGCGGTGTAATTTTTCGAGTCGCGGCGAAGCGCGGCGCATAGATGGGGACGCGGCAACCGGACTGAAGTTCAACCGAGCCGGACTGGGTTTCGAATCGAATGACTGTATCCTCGGAGTCGAGGCCGACGACCGTTAAGTCCTCTCGCAACCTTGCTTGTGGATCTCGATCGCCTCCGTCATAAACATATTCCTGCGTATCAATATAGCGAGGTTGGTAAGGGGGACTGCAAAGGGCGCCATATTGAAACGGAGCTTCTTGACAGTTTGCCGGTTGAACAGCTTGTCGATTAAATTCAGGAAAGGCTGGTTGGTATGCTCGCGATTGGCAGCATGCCCCAGTGCAGGCCGTCGGGCCGCCGGAATGAATCGCTGCCGTACCCATGGCTCCAGGCATCGTCGAGTCGGGAAAGACCTGCTGCGCATTGCGTTGGCCAGCCGCGTTCGATTCTTGCTCGATTCGAATATTGGATCGAGGTGCGAGATTGTGCTGGCATCCGATCTGCCAAGTCAATAACATTACGATCGCCGACCAACCCCAACTGCGAAAAGCAGATGCGATGTTAATTTGGATGGTTTGACGAAGAGTTTTGTTCATGACGAAGTTGTGTTGCGACCTAGAAAGTATCATTGTGTAGAAATGTCGCTGAGCGTCTTGCCGACGGGAACGTTTTTGATCAGTGTCCACGGCGGTGACCCAAACAGAAAATGTTCCGCTTCGGGCCCCTCGACGACGTTCGGTATTCGAGAGCCAATTCGAAGGATCGCCAATGGACGCCCGAAAGCATCCGCCGATCGCAACGTGTCTTCATTCTGTGAGAGATCCAAGACGCGCTGTGGACCACCCGCATGACTCACCGGTTCCGCATAGGTTGAATCTTCGAGATAGATAACGCGAGTCACCAACTCACCTCGTAAGGCCGCGTCGATATCGGTCCGATCCAATTCAATCGGTATCGGAAAGCGGTGCTCGCGTTCCGATGGTGGATAGGTTCGATCGATGATTTCGACGGTTGGAAAAAGCTCAACACCCGGTTCGTCGGGCAGGCCGACCATGCGGAATCGATAGACAAATCCGACCAGCACCGCTGCTCGCACCGGTTGCGGAAAATTGTCGCCGAACATTCCATCGCTCGCCAAAGCGAATTGTGATCCCTTGGGGCCGCGAAGTTCGATGGGCTGGTAATAGCCGCGAAGATTCGGCTGTCGCTGCAACTGAATCGACCCGATCATTCCCGGCGGCATGCTATCGTTAAGCAACGGCACACCGGCTGGAAGCTTCGAAATGTTTCCGTATTGAGCGATCGCTAGGCTGACAAAACTCAAATTGAGCAACAGAGCAAGCTGCCAACGTTTGCGTGCTGCGTAGATCCACCGAGTGATTATGAATGCGGTAAGCAGCATGTTCGACTGAGTTGTAAGAAGGTGATCTTATCGGATTCGGTGCAAACTCGCTGAAGCCACCGCGCGTCGAACGAGCGGTGGATTCGGCTGAGCGATTCGGCAAAAAGCCGTCGCGAAATCGACTATCGGACCATGCCTGGCGGACAGTAAGCTTCGCCCGCACCACCATTTCCCGAGGCTCCGCCAAACTGATTCGGAGTCACCGATCGGCTGGCATGTTCGTATGCTGGACGACCTGACGGATAACCGGGATGGATGTTCTGTTCGCGAATCGAAACGCGACTCGGCGGGGTAGGGTACGAGAAGCCTGGCTGTTGACGAACGTTGATCTTCATCTTTTCAACAGGATCCGGAATGTTCATGTGTGTATGATTTCGCATGACATGTTGCTGAAGTCCCGCTGGTGCTCCTAATGGAATATGCGGTGGACCTGCCAGTCCGATTGGAGTGCCGGTATAAGTCATTCCATATTGAGGTGCCGTAACACCAGCTACCATGTTCGGTGGATTCATACCAGCGTTGGCCATCGAACCACCTCCTGGTCCACATGGCATTCCATCCGGACCGAACATTCCAGCTCCGTAACCTCCGCCATCGACTCCGAAAACGCTTGGCCCCGACATTTCAACATCTTTGTTCCCGAGTCGAAGAATCGCAAGAATCGATCCGCGACGATCGGCCTCGATGATTGGATCAAGTCCCGGCTCAAGCCGTGTGCTGACGAGCGTATCGATTCCTGCTAACGCATCGCCTTGGAATTCAGGGTCAGGTAGGTAAATCACCTTCGTCACGAAGTTGCTCGAAAGGGCTTGCTCGAAATCCTCTTCGCCGAATTGAATAGGGACAGCGTTATGAGCCAAGTATGCTGAAGTACGCGGAGTCGCCATCGCGATTTCCAACGTTGGATATAGTTCGACACCGGATCGTCCTTCAATGTTGGTAAGTTTCATACGATAGATGTGCCCCTGAGGGAACTCTAAGCGGCCAGGCACAACGAGCGGGTCGCTGGTAAATGTGTTGTCCCCAACGACGTCGTAGAGGATCTGCATCGACTCGGGCAGGTTAAAAAGCACCTGAACTTTGGGAAGACTCATTTGCCCGCCGTAGGCTCCTTGCCCCATGCCTGGAACAGGAATTGTCTCGGGCGTGAGCACTCCGGGGCCGGGACCGCCGACCATCGGCCCTGGTTCAGCCAACCGCTGGGCAGGTGGCATGTTGTGGCGAATGCCAAACTCACCCGCTTGACTTGGGGTATGCATATAAATGACCGAGCCCAATGCGGCCATGACTCCTAGATACTTTCGCATTCTCATTCGGTTTCCTCGATATTCTGGGTTTGAAATGCTTGCAGAAGTCATTTTCAAATCTCCACACTGGAATCTTTGGGTCATTTCTGCCTGGACGCCGGATCAGCTAAAAAATTACAATCCGCTCGGATTGATACCGATCCAACGTTCCCGTTTATCAGTTGTCGGTTAAAGCCGGGCTGAATCTTTGATAAAACCGATACAACCGTTCTATGACTTATCCTTTGGACAAACTCGGCATTCAACGCACACTGCCTAGATCGCCAGCTCGATCGTTTTCGAACGTTGCAAAGCCATGGCTGGCTATTGGGAAAGCAATTTTCGTTTCCGTGCTCGCTTTTTTAACATGCAACTTCACCTTTTGCTTAACGAGCATCGCGGCCGCCGAACCGACGTCGATCGATCCCAATCAGCTTGTATTGCAAGCAGTACAACGAGCCGTTTGGGGACCGTCGATCAGTTGCCAACTTCGCCAATCGACTTTCATGGGCGATCATGAACTACTAGCCGAAGGAGAATACTGGCAGATGGGGCAGGGGACTGGGCAAATGAAGATGACGCTCGAACTGTCCGCTAACAAAGGAGCCGCCAGAACAAGCTGGATTCAGATAAGTGACGGCAAACTGCTTTGGACGAGCACGGGCAGTCGCGAACCGATCCGTCGAATATACCTCAATAAGATCCGAGATTCGTTAGGCGGAATCGCTCGCGACCCGAACGCTCACCCCGAAGTCGCATTATATATGGCGATCGGCGGTCAACCTGAAGTACTCCGTTGCTTGTATGTTCGATACCGATGGTACAAAATTTTTACTGGGCTCGACGATCGCGGCCGAGAAGTTTGGCAACTCTTTGGAACGTTACGAACAGGCATGCCAACTCCAGTATCGATAACTCCGGTAGATAGCCTGCTATCGGTCGACAAACCATCGCCTGAAGTTCCCACCGAAGTTCGACTAACGTTAGGTCGCGACGAAAAATCGCTACTCTTTCCGTACAAGATCGACTACTATCGTCGAGAGAAGGGCGAAGAAGGACTTCCTGCCAAACGACTGCTGGTATCGACAGTCGAGTACGATGAAGTCGTTTCACCGATTTCGCCCGCTCGCGACTTTTTTCAATTCCAAGTCCCCGATGCTGCCGACCAAATCGTCGACGAAACGAATGAGTATATGCCCTCGTACCCTCAAGCAAACGCCGGCACAGCAACTCGACGCTAAACTACGCAAGTCAGTGATATAAACGAGACGTCAGGGCATTCACCGAACCATGCCCGCTTTCATTTTTCCTTTTTCGAATTCAGCCAGCCTAGCATTTTGTCTGATCCGTCTACAACTCGTGCGTTTGCCCTGACTATTGCTTACGATGGGACTCGATACGCTGGTTGGCAGAATCAGTTGAATGCGATCTCGGTCCAGCAGCGGATCGAAGAAGCCGTCGATTTGGCGTTCAAGGTTCGCCGACCGATTGTGGCGAGCGGCAGAACCGATTCGGGCGTGCATGCGCTCGGCCAAGTCGCCAAGCTGGTGCTTCCCGATTGGCGACATGCGCCGGAGAAAATAGTGCCAGCTCTCAATCAAAAACTCCCCCCTGATATTGCCATTCGCCAAGCCAGAGAGGTTCGCACAGACTTCGATCCCGTTCGAAATGCCTCGTCGAAACGCTATCGATACACTGTGCGGGTCGCGGCCTGCCATGATCCTCTTCAAAGTCGATTCCATTGGTATCGGCCACGACCGCTAGATATTCAGTCGATGCGGACAGCGGCGCCGTATTTAATAGGCTGTCATGATTTTGCGGCTTTTCAATCGCTCGGTTCACCTCGCCTGACCACGGTCCGCACGGTTCGAGAGTTTTCTCTTGAAACACGCGATGCGATGGAGGGATACGATCTGTTGATCGATGTCGAAGCTGATGGATTCCTTTACAATATGGTTCGGAATATCGTTGGCTCGTTGATCGAAATCGGAATAGGTCGTTTTGGTCCAAGGTGGATTGAAGATATTTTAGATTCAAAAGATCGGAGCAGGGCAGGGCCGACCGCGCCTTCACAAGGCTTATGTTTAATGCACGTCGAGTATCCTCGCGGATGTTTTTTGGAACCCTAAAGCGATATGCGCGTTGCCCATATTATTACTCGAATGATCATCGGCGGAGCCCAAGAGAATACGCTCTACAACTGTGTCGATCTCGTCGAAGACTTTCAAGATGATGTCGTCTTGATCACCGGTCCAACGGAAGGTCCCGAAGGTCGCTTGTTGGAGCAAGGGTGGGCAGGGGGGGTCGACGTTCGTACCATCGAATCGCTCCAGCGTAGCATTCAACCGGCGACCGATTATCGAGCCCTCGGTGAACTCAAGCAGATTTTGCAAAGCTTCAAGCCAGACGTCGTACACACGCATAGTGCCAAGGGTGGGATGCTCGGCAGGGCGGCTGCATGGTCTTTGCGCGTGCCTGCGATCATTCACACCGTTCATGGCGCGCCGTTTCATCCTTATCAATCGTTCCCTGTTCGAGCGTTGTTTCGAGCTTGTGAAAAATGGGCCGCTCGCCGCTGTCATCACATGATTTCTGTCGCCGATGCGATGACCGAACTGATGGTGCAAGATGGCGTAGCACCGCGAGAAAAATTTACGACGATCTATTCAGGGATGGAAGTCGAGCCGTTCTTGAACTCGGATCAATTTCGGATCGATACGCGCCGCGAGCTTGGTTATTCCGACGAGCATATCGTGGTAGGAAAGATCGCCCGGCTTTTTGAGTTGAAGGGCCACGAGTATCTCATTGCGGCCGCTTCGTCTATCGTCAAACTAGCTCCAAATGTTCGCTTTCTTTTGCTCGGTGACGGTATTTTGCGTTCGAGTCTGGAACGTCGACTGATCGATTTGGGGCTGTCTGACTATTTTCAATTCACCGGATTAGTACCGCCTGAAACAATTCCGAGATACCTTTCCGCCATGGATATGTTGGTCCACGCATCGCTGCGCGAGGGACTCGCCAGAACGCTTCCGCAAGCTTTGCTTTCAGGCAAGCCGATTATCAGCTACGATATTGACGGCGCTCGCGAAGTTTGCCTTAACGAGCAAACAGGGCTACTTTTAAAGCCGAAATCGATCGAGCCGTTGGCAGAAGCGATTCTCAGGCTGGCGGGGCAACCGGAGCTTGGAAAGGAATGGGGCAGGGCGGGGCGAGCCAAGTTTACGGAACAATTTCGGCATCAGAATATGTCGAGACGAATTCGCGAACTCTATCAAAGCGTTCTCGCGAAGAACCGTCAGGGATGATAAACTAGAGGATTGTGCCGACACCTTATTATTTGAATTGAGTCATTCCTTATCTCGGTCGTCCTTCTATGACAAAAGTTCGTGATTTTCTTGGTATCTATCGGCTGACCCGGTTGATCCGACTTGGCAGCACATGCCAGGTCTGGGAAGCGATGGACGAGTCGACCAATGTTCGCTATGCACTCAAGGTCTTGAGGCCTGAGCAGCGAGGCAACAAGGGTGAGCTCGCATTCCTCAAACATGAATATGATGTCGCTAACTCGCTGAACCACAAGAACATCATCAAGATTATAGAATTCAACAAAACAGCCGACACGCCGTTTTTAGTTCTCGAACTTTTTAGCGAACTCAATTTAAAACAAGCGATTCGGCAAGGCCCCGACATGATCGCTTATTTGCTCGATAAAGTGCTTATCCAGACCGTAGAATCGCTCTACTATTTCCATTCCAAGGGCTATGTTCATTGCGATATCAAGCCCGACAATTTATTGATCAGTCGCGATGGCGATATTAAGTTGATCGATTTTACAATTTCGATCAAAGCGACTTCGGGTTTGCGGAAATTCTTCAATATGGGCAGCAAAGTCCAAGGGACACGCTCCTATATGTCGCCCGAACAGATTCGAAATCAAGCGTTGGACGCGCGTGCGGACGTCTATTCGCTTGGCTGCGTGTTTTATGAACTTGTCACTGGAAAACTGCCATTCACGGCATCCAGCCCTAATGAATTGCTCAGCAAGCATCTTTCGGCTCAGGTCCCGTCCGCCCTCGTCCACAATGATAATGTGTCGCCTGAATTCAATACGTTAATCAAGTCGATGATGGCGAAAGACGTAAAAGATCGCATCCAAATGTGGGATGTTCTCAAGCAAGTCCGCAGTATCAAAATTTTTAAGAAGCCGCCTCGAATTCCAGAAGTCTCGTTCTACGATGATTTCGTCGGCGGTGGTCGTATCGAAGCTCGTTCATAAATACCGGCAAGAAATAGGTGTCAGGTACCCTGGTCAGCTAAATTCCCTTTTTGAATCTCCATTATGAGTAATACACCGGCCGGACTTGAATTCGAATCGCCAATCTTGGCTATCGATGAAGAGTTGCGATTATTGCTTCAGCTCAATCAGAGCGACGAAGCAACCGAAGTGCGAATCAAACAATTGCGACGCCAGTGGACTGAGACAACGCGTACGGTTTATAGCCAACTCAATCCGTGGCAGGTCGTCCAAGTTGCTCGTCACAAGGATCGTCCTTATACAAGAGACTATTTGAATTTAGCCTTTGATGAGTTTGTTGAACTGCATGGCGACAAGTTCTTCGGCGACGATCGGGCTATGCTGACTGGCTTTGCAAAATTAGATCGTCATAAAGTCATGGTGGTTGGGCATCAAAAAGGCCGAACCTACAAGGAACGATCGGTTTGCCACTTTGGCTGCGCCCATCCTGAAGGATATCGCAAAGCCATGAGCAAAATGAGGCTGGCAGAAAAGTATGGTTTGCCGATCATTTGCTTCATCGACACACCCGGTGCCTTTCCGGGAATTGGTGCCGAAGAGCGCGGGCAATCGCAAGTCATCGCCGAGAGCATGTTCTTGATGAGCCAACTGAAGACGCCGATCATTTGCGTCGTCATTGGCGAAGGTGGTTCCGGAGGCGCACTGGGTATTGGCGTTGGCGATCGGATTGCAATGCTCCAGTACTCGTACTACAGCGTTATTAGTCCGGAAGGCTGTGCCGGGATTCTTTGGAAGAGTCACCAGTTTGCGCCCAATGCGGCAGAAGCGTTACGCTTTACCTCTTCGCATTTATTGCATTTGGGAATCGTCGATGACGTAATCGAAGAACCGCTGGGAGGTGCTCATCGCGACCACCAGCAGATGGCGGCGCGGTTGAAAAAATATCTACTTCGAATGCTCGAAAAGCTTGGATCACAACCTCGCGAACAATTGCCGGTTCGGCGATACGACAAGTTCCGCAAGATGGGCGTCTATCTTGAACAGCTCGCCGACGGGAGCGTTCGAACCGTCGGCAATCCGATCACTGCCGACATGGTTTAGCACGTGGCGTAAGCTTCCAGCTTGCGTCAAATCTCAATGACACGCCGGAATAGCAAGTCACTTGCACCTCGGAATAACGTCCGATAATGTTTCTTATGTTCGGTTGAGTATAGATTTTTCCCTGGGAATTCAGCGGGTTTCAATATTCGCTGACTGTACGCTGCTATGCACTCTTCACTACTCTGGCAGCCCCACTCGCTCGATGCCGCCAATTCGCCAGCCACTATTTCGGACACGTCCAACGCGTTCGGAAATCGCCGTGCATTGCGAAAACGAAACACTATCGAATGCCGGGAAGGACATCCGAAAAGTTGTTTTCGCCTGACGGCCAGTTGGTGCCCGGAAGCTGATTCGAATTAGGGGATGAAACGGGTGTTCCTGGCGAAGGCGTCTGCCAAAATCCGTTTCCAAATTTCTCTAAAAAAGTCGGTTCGTTCGGCAGAGTGTTATTCGAGCCCGAGCCAAATCCGAAGCCGCCCCCCTGCCCTTGGCCGATCCCATTGGGGAGGATTCCGCCAAAACCAGGAGTGCTTGCTGTCGACCCGTCGCGCTGTTCTAGTCGGCGTTCGACTCGCTCTAGGTATGGTCGTACGATCTGTTCCACTTCTTTGGGCCAAACAATTCCGTTGGTCGCCGCAAGAATTTGACTGATATAGGAACCGCTTCGCGAATCAACGATCGCTTGCTGCTGTCGAGGCCCCAAGAGTGTTACCGCAAACATCGTGATCAAGAGGCAATAAAGGACGCCTTTGCCGAGTCCCACCAAGGCTCCCAACTGGCGATCAAAATCGCGCATTCGCATCTGATCGATCGCGTTGCTCAATAACCGAAAGACGAGCCAAATGATGAATGACGAGCCTGCATAGAGGAGCAACATGGCCAGGAATCCATTCCACGGTTCTTGTGCATGAATCATTTTGGCGACGTCATTGCGAAATGTGTAAGCCACAAAATAGCTCACAACGATCGATGCAAGCGATGCGACTTGCCAAGCCAAACCTTTGATCGCTCCCATAAAGGTTGCGATCCCGAGGACCACAAGCATGATAATGTCATAAATCTGCATAGATCGATTCGCTTCCCACCAACTGGATGACAATGTTGAACGTCCCAAGCGATTTGTATACAGGATGGTCCCGGCCAATTTAAAGAGCAATCGGGAATGCTGCTATTGTTTTTTGGCGGTACCGCAAAACTGCGCAGAAGCAAGGCAGGGGGGCGTAACAAATGCCGCAAGGATATGCGAAAAAATGTAGCGGTGCGGCGCGAGCCGCCCGGTGGTACGTGAGGTTTCCAACGCTTTACCGGACGGCTTGCGCCGTTCCGCTATCTAAACCCTGCGACATTCGGGGGGGGTGCGCATCGACATTTTCTATTAGTCGTGCCCCGAAGTGGACTTGGTTTCCATCGACGGATTTAGGTAGCTTGCCTGTTGTCATGGCTGATTTCAAAACCCACATTACCTTCAGTTCGATGTGCGGCGCTGTTTACAGTGTCGCAGGTTATCGCGCGGGCGTACCTTTGGAAGCGTGCATCGTTGCGGGTGGTCTATGCAGCGTCAGTGGCATGCTACCGGATCTCGATAGCGATTCGGGGATTCCGCTTCGTGAAGCCGTCGCGCTATCGTCGGCAGTTGTGCCGATGCTCATGGTCGACCGATTGAATCACGTCGGCTACTCCCACGAAACGATGGTAATGATCACAGGCTTGATTTATGTGCTAATACGATTTGGTGTTGCCGAAGTTTTTCGTCGATACACTGTCCATCGCGGCATGTGGCATAGTATCCCGGCAGCTCTGACGAGCGGCATGATCGCGTTTATGCTCTGTACTTGCGAAAACATGTCGGTTCGACTTTTCAAATCGTTAGCCGTTGTCATCGGTTTTATGAGCCATCTGATTCTCGATGAAATGTGGTCTGTCGATTTCAAACGAGGAAGCTATCGATTCAAAAGCAGCTTTGGTACGGCCCTTAAGTTTTGGGGCAAAGAGCGCTTTCCTAATTTGATCGCCTATTCGATCATGATGTTCATGGCCATCCTCGTCTATAACGACCGAGGCTTCATGGAACGCTTCAATCACGAACAGCCGAATAGTCAGCATACGGCAACCGAAGTTATCAAAGACCTCTGGGCAAATACTCAAGCTTGGCTGACACGATAGCTCGACACGTCGTTCGTATCCAGGAAAATCGTCACCGGTCCATCGTTGACAAGATGGACTTGCATGTCGGCTTGGAAGACACCTGTTTGGACAGGAATGTTCCGACGGCGAAGCTCGTCACAAAACGATTCATATAAATGCTTGGCGATCACCGGTTCAGCCGCATTGGTAAAGCCAGGTCGGCGACCTCGATAGCAGTCGGCGTAAAGTGTAAATTGACTCACAACGAGGACCGAGCCTCCGATTTGCGAAACCGATAAATTCATCTTCCCCTCCGCGTCGGCAAAAACGCGAAGCCCCGCAATGCGATCGGCTAAGTAGGCGGCTTTCTCGACGTCATCCCCCTGCCCTACTCCTAAGAGAACCAAGAAACCTTTGTCGATCGAGCCAACGGTTACCTGGTCGACGACTACTTTGCTCGACGTGACGCGTTGGATGACCGCTCGCATAGAATTTTCAATCTCCGGGAGTTCGACAGTTTACACCGCCGGTACAAATAGACTTTGGAAATGACGTTGGCTAGAGTAGCATATCGAGATCGATTTTTCGATCGGTCGTATTGCCGATACGATCCACCAATCCAAAGCATGCACGTCGCCACACAAAGCAAACTTACCATTGACTGAAAAACAAGAGTTCGAGCAGCCCATCGACCGTGATCTTCTCCCGTTGATCGGAATCACGATGGGCGATCCTACGGGAATAGGACCCGAGATCATTGTGCGTGCTTTAATGGAGCCGAAGGTGCGGCAGGTGTGCAAACCGTTTGTCATTGGTCGCCCGAACATTTTTCGCCGAGCGATTCAAATGGTGGGGGCATCGTTAACGGTGCATGAAATAGATTCGTTGGATCGCGACACGTTGACCACAGCTTCCAATCGCGACTGGTCGACGAGCGACTCCCCTCCCCTGCTTTGCTATACAGCGGGCTCGGCGGATGCCGATCTGGCCGTCGAGCCGATCATTGATCGCCGTGGCGGTGCTGCCGCTCACGATGCGTTAGTTATTGCGGCGAAAGCCGCGTTGGCAGGCGATCTCGATGCGATCGTCACCGCACCGCTTCACAAAGTGGCGCTTCGCGAAGCTGGCTACGATTGGCCAGGTCACACCGAGCTGTTAGCGCATCTTTGCGGAGTAGAGCAGTATGCGATGATGCTCTATTTACCTCCTGGAAAAAAAGACCGTGGCGGCCCGGCTGGTTTAGGCGTTGTGCATGTGACGTTGCACATGGCCCTTCGAGATATTTTCGAGCACTTAAGTAGCGACGCTATATTTGAATCGATCGAACTCATTCATCATACGTTTACGAAACTGCGAACCTCGTTCGGGCTTACCCCCTCCCCTGCCCTGGCCGTCGCAGCCTTAAATCCTCACGCTGGTGAAAGCGGGCTCTTTGGTGATGAAGAGAGCCGCATTATTGCACCGGCTGTCCAACGTGCGGTAGCTCGTCATTGGAACGTTGTTGGACCGTTAAGCGTCGATACGTTGATGCCGGCCGCCGTTGCTGGGAAATATGATGCAGTCGTTGCGATGTATCATGATCAAGGCCACATTGCTTTGAAGCTGTTGGATATGTTTGACGCGGTCAACATTACGCTTGGAATTCCTATTGTGCGAACGAGTGTTGCACATGGTACTGCCCACGACATTGCTTGGACCAACCGAGCCACGTCAGGCGGTATGGTGCAGGCGATACTATCGGCAGCTCGTTTAGGAGCAAAACTCGATGGCATTTGAATTCGTTTGCCCTTTTTGTCATGTTCGAAGTCGTGTTGACGATCGATTCGTAGGGTTGAGTGGCCCGTGCGCCGAATGCGGTAAGCCTGTTACAATGCCTGGTCGCGCCAAAGCAGCATCTTATGAAGAATCACTCGATAGTCATTCCACGACGTCGAATGGTCCGCCAACCCATTCGTCGATTCCGATCGACCGACTCGAACCTTCCAAATCGCGATCGGTATCTTGGGTCATTGGGCTATTTACGCTTGTCATCGCCATCGCCTTAGCTAGCCTCGCGACGATCTTCATCTACCCGACGGCTCGTAACGCAATGTTGTTGCGTCAAAGGACCTTAGGATTATCTAACGCCAAACAAATCGCGGACGCGCTCAATACTTACCGGCGAACGCACAGCAGCTATCCTACGCCATCGGTTGTTGATGAATCGGGCAAACCGCTCTATTCGTGGCGAGTCTTAATTTTACCTCAGCTTGGTTATTCGTCGCTGTACGAGCAGTTTCAATTAGATCAAGCGTGGGACAGTCCCACCAACATTAGCTTGATCCATAAGATGCCGCCGGTATTCGCCTGTCCGGATAACTCAACGGCCTTGAGTATGCACCAACCGAATTTTGCTTTGATCGTCGGCCCAGGCACGCTGTTTCCTCCGAGCGGTGCGATCGATCCCGATACCATGCGAGATAACTCGGCGGAAACACTATTAGTCGTTGAGACCAAAGATGGTCTAGGTTCCTGGACGCAGCCTGGCGACTTGGATTCTAAAAATGGAATCATCCTTGGCTCTCGACCGATGGTCGATATCGGCGGTAACTATACTGACTGCGTTATCGCAGTTACCGTCGATGGCACGCCATTGGCCATCGATCGAGCGATCACCAAGGCGAAGCTCGATGCGATTATTTCGCCCAATGGCGAAGAAGATATCGACCTTAATTTAATCCTGCGAACAACGAAACGTTAAACGTAGATATGGCATCCGACGGTTTTCAACCTACTGAACAAGAATCGCGTGCTTTGATTGAGAAAGCCATTAATGATTTTCAATCGAAGCAGCTTACAGCTTTTGAATTAAGCGAGCGTATTCTCAAAGCTTCGTCGCATTCAATCGGTTCGCTGACTCCCGATATCGATAGAAGACGACGAAGCGGTTATCCGGAAGTTGTTTACTCCGAAGGCAAACCGATCGATACCTTAGTGAAAGTTATCGAACTGCTGCTGCAAAACGAGAAAGATCACGGACACCCAGAGATCCTTGCGACCAGAGTCTCGATCGATCAAGCCCGTGTCTGTGGCGATCAGTTTGCTCACGTTCGATGGAACAGTCGAGCTCGAACGCTGCGTATATCGAGTTCGAAACAACCGCTAGCGCCCGAGGCCATTGAGTCGACAAATGATCGATCGGTGGCGATCGTGACAGCGGGTACGACCGACGGGCCAGTTGCCGAAGAGGCTCTCGAGACGCTGGCATGGATGGGAGTGCGATCGAAGTGGATTCAAGACATTGGCGTAGCCGGACCATATCGTATTTTCGCGCATCTGGATACATTGCGGGCTGCTTCGGTGTTGGTGGTTGTCGCGGGGATGGAAGGTGCATTGCCAAGCGTCGTTGCAGGACATGTAAGCGTCCCCGTCATCGCGGTACCAACTAGCATCGGGTACGGCGCAAATTTTGGTGGCGTCTCAGCCCTGCTCACCATGCTCAACTCTTGCGCGTCCAACGTATCGGTCGTCAACATCGACTCGGGTTTCCGTGGCGGCTACCTTGCCGGACTCATCGTGAACCGCTCACTCTAACGCTTTATTAGCTTCTTCCTGAAAGACGCGGCGCAGATCGAAACCGTCCGCGTTCGGAAGGTTGGCTCGCTGGATCATCAATATGTAGACGCGATGCTTCACCGGATCGATCCAGGCTTGAGTACCATACGCTCCGCCGTGTCCGAAGGTACCTGGCGAAAGCATCGCGGTGACACCGTTCGGTTCACGAACCACGCAGCAAGCAATCCCCCAGCCATTTCCCGGCGTAAAGCCTGGTACCAAATCGCCGGTCGCGATTGTTCGCATCGTCTTTACCGCGTCCTCGGATAAGATTCGCTTGCCATTGGACTGGCCACCGTTTAAAAGCATCTGACAAAATCGAGCGTAGTCACTTGCGGTTGAAAAGAGTCCGCCGTTGCCGGCGGGAAAGCGATTACGATCAGTCGGTAATTTACCGGAGAGCAGTTTGATTACTGTTTCTTCAAGCGGCCCGTCTTTGGCTTTGGTGTAGGACTTAGCCAGCCTCGTCATCTGGGTGTCCGACAGATAGAAAGTTGTATCGCGCATTCCTAACGGTTCGCACAATCGTGTCTGGACAAACTGATCGAACGGCATTCCTGAAGCGACTTCGACGATACGAGCTGCTGTATTGATGCTCGTCTGGCTGTATTGCCATTTGGAACCCGGCTCGAACAAAATCGGAACTTTGGCGTAACGCGATGCGGCTTCTTCGAGCGTTTTTGCGGTGTACGCTTCGTCTGCTTTGAGCTCCGCCATACCGGAGGTATGCGTCAACAGATGTCGGATCGTAATGACTGGCGACTTTCCATCCGCCATTTTCAAATCGCTCATCGTCGGAAGATGCTTTGTGATCGGATCGTCCAGCGAGAGTTTGCGATCATCTTGAAGTATCATGATGCAAGCTCCCGTGATCGGCTTGCTCATCGAGGCGATCCAGAAAATGGAATCGGACATCATCGGTTTCTTGTTATTAATATCGGCGTTGCCGACCGCATGCAAATGAACGACCGATTTATCCGTTGCAATCAAAGTCACGATGCCCGCGACTTCGCCTTCAGCGACCGACTTCTTCATGGCTGCGGCGACGTTCTCAAATATGCTCGCACCCCCCTGCTCTTCCCCGAAGGCCAAACTCGTCGTCAAGCACAGCGAAAAAACGAACGAGTTTACGATAAGAGAGGATCGAATTGTCATGGCAGTTTCCTTGGTTTGCAGCGGTTTATATTCGAAGATTGTAAAGGATCGTAGCGCAGACTTCAATAAAACCAGGCTGGGAATGCGATTTGCCATTTACAGGAAGTCGAAAGGAGCTGAAATAATCATGGGCACAGATGGATTGAAAGCTCAGTCACTTATTTAACTCATGAATCGATCGATTTTTGGCTCTTCCGCAGAAACTGTGGGTGGTTTTCGTGATCCGCAATCGATTTTAGCCGTGAAATACAAGGAAAACACTGGACTGAGTGATTGCAAAAACCAAGGTTCGCTTTCTGATCGGA